>Ga0116230_10005099_pt1 | contig 12879 bp, 7 predicted proteins | sample S1TSphfallax_3_FD_88678 | JGI IMG/M metagenome (GOLD analysis project Ga0116230, IMG submission 88678) | Host-associated microbial communities from peat moss isolated from Minnesota, USA - S1T2_Fd - Sphagnum fallax MG | ecosystem: Host-associated > Plants > Peat moss > Unclassified | place: USA...
CCCGGCGACCTGTTGATGAAGATCACGGCGTATAACCGCGGGTCGGTGGCCGCGCCCCTGCACCTCATCCCGCAACTGGTGCTCCGCAACACGTGGAGTTGGGATACGGATTCGGTGAAGCCCGCCTTGCGGGCACTCGATGACCACACGATCGGCATCGAGCCAGCCGAGCTCGGTATGCGCCGACTGTACGTGGAAGGCAGCACCACGCCGCTGTTCACCGAGAACGAGACGAATGCCCGGCGCCTGTGGAATCACGGTGGCCCCGGCTATTTCAAGGATGCCTTTCATGAGCATATCGTGGGTTCGCGCATGGGCTGCGTGAACCCGGCGCTCACCGGCACCAAGGCAGCCGTCTGGCGTCACGAGACCGTGGCGGCCGGCGCCAAGATCGAAATGCGGCTGAGGCTCTGCCGCGCGGATCAGGCTGCGCCGTTCGAGAATTTCGAGCAGCAGTTGGGACAGCGGCGCAGCGAGGCCGATGATTTTTATGCCGACATCCAGAAAGACATGACATCCGCCGACGAGCGCATGATCCAACGCCAGGCATTCGCCGGCATGATCTGGAACAAGCAGTTCTACAACCTCGACAACTGGCGCTGGTTGCGCGGCGATCCCGCACAGCCGGCCCCGCCTCCTGGGCGCGATCATGGCCGCAACAGCGAATGGAAGAATCTCAATAATGCCGACATCATCTCGATGCCGGACAAGTGGGAATACCCCTGGTATGCCTCATGGGATCTCGCCTTTCACTGCATACCCTTTGCCCTGATCGATACGGAGTTTGCTAAACATCAACTCGTGCTGCTGACCCGCGAGTGGTACATGCGCTCCAACGGCCAGATCCCGGCCTACGAATGGGCCTTCGGCGACGTCAATCCCCCGGTCCACGGGTGGGCGGCCTGGCGCGTGTACCAGATCGACCGCAAGGCCAACGGCGGCAAGGGCGACCTGGAATTCTTGGAGCGTGTGTTCCACAAGCTGATGTTGAATTTCACTTGGTGGGTGAATCAAAAAGACGAGTCGGGGCGCAACGTGTTTCAGGGCGGATTTTTGGGCCTGGACAACATCGGCGTATTCGATCGCAGTGCGAGGCTACCCACCGGCGGCTACATCAATCAATCCGACGGCACCAGCTGGATGGCCATGTATGCGCTCAATTTGATGCGCATCGCGCTCGAGCTTGCCGAGCACAATCATGTGTACGAGGACATCGCCAGCAAGTTCTTCGAGCATTTCCTGAGCATCGCCGAGGCGATGAGCGGCGTCTATGACGACGACATCGGCCTCTGGGATGACACCGATAAGTTCTACTATGACGTGCTCAATCTCCCCGATCACGTGCGCGTGCGACTGCGTATCCGGTCCATGGTCGGGTTGATTCCGCTGTTCGCGGTCGAGACCCTGGAGCCGGAACTCCTCGACAGACTGCCGAGCTTTCACAAGCGGCTTGAATGGTATCTGGGGCATCGTCCCGATCTCGCCAAGCTCGTGTCTTTTTGGACGGCGCCCGGCCGCGGCGCACGGCGGCTACTGTCGCTGCTGCGCGGGCACCGCATGAAGAAGCTGTTGCAGCGCATGCTCGATGAGACCGAGTTTCTGTCCGAGTATGGCGTGCGCGCCCTCTCCCGCGCGCATCTCGAGCGCCCCTACGTCTTGCGCGTCGATGGAACGGATCTGACCGTACGTTACACGCCCGCCGAATCCGACAGCCGACAGTTCGGCGGTAACTCGAACTGGCGCGGACCGATCTGGTTCCCGGTCAATTTTCTCATCATCGAATCGCTGCAGAAATTTCATCACTACTATGGCGAAGACTTCAAGGTCGAATGCCCCACGGGGTCTGGGCACTACCTAACGCTCGAACAGGTGGCCACCGAACTCTCGAAGCGATTGTCGCGGATATTCCTCAAGGATGCCGCGGGAAATCGACCGGTGCTCAGGCAATACCCGCAGTTGCAAACCGATCCCCATTACCAGGACTGCATTCCCTTCTATGAATACTTCGACGGCGACAACGGCCGCGGTGTGGGGGCTTCGCACCAGACGGGGTGGACGGGGTTGATTGCGAAGCTGTTGATGCCGAGGGCGGGGGAGTAAGCGGCGGCGCGAGGCTCCAAGCCGAAACGGATATCTATACAGATAGCTGAATTAATATATCGGTATTTGTATATTGGTCGCATGCGCAAACTCATCCTTCAGCATACGACACCGGCTAACCGTAGTGTATTCCACGATCTCGGGTTTGATGAGGCGAACGAACTCGACCGGAACTCTGCGCCCGACGGAATCGCGGCAACAGTCCTTGAGCGCAACGAACGATAGAAAGTCATCGTCACTCGCTATCCGGCGATGAACGAATGATTCCGTGCATGAGGCTGGTTCAGTATTCCCGTCAATAATTGCGTTATGCGTGCACGCCAATCGTATTGGCATCCGTTACACCCCGATCGCTATCACCCTTTCTTTGTAAGGTTCTTGCTACCACGGCAATTTCGTCTGCCGCGCGCGCATAGACCGCACGCTTGTAATGACCCCAACCTTCATTTTCCGACCGGTCCAAAAGGAGATCGCCGAAATTAACAATCCCGACAAAATCAAAGTTCCTGGCGATTTCCGTGATTGTGCGATTGTAGTTGACCACCCACTTCCGTGTGGATATTCCTCCATCAGACGGCACATCCGGCTCATTCAGCAGCAACACAACCTTGCAGCCGGTCGGAATGTTATGAAAAAACCGTGGCATGAGTGTATGCAGGTAGTCGTCGGACCCCCGAGGAACGCTGCTGTAGTTGGTCCGTATGTGCCTGTACACGTCAATGATTATGCGCTCATCGTCCGCTGCAAACTTTCTTGCCTTGATTTTCTCCATGACTTGATCTTCCGGATCAGTGATGTAGTTGACGTCGTGGATCATTGATGGTGTGACCTTCAAGCGCCACCCGCTCTTGTTATGCTGGTAGTGTCGATGCCACGCATGCTCATCGTAGCCAAAACTAAACACAAAGAGCGTCCCAGTCGGAGCATCAGCGAAGAAATCGAACGCCATGTCTTGATAAGACAGATTGAGCACTGAACATTCCGCTCTGAAGTCTTCCGTCCGTCTATCGAGGGCGGAGGAAATGAAATAGACGCTATTGAGCTGTACCAACATGCCGTTGGTAACAATGTTTCCGATGGTTCGAATAGACCTTGTTTTGTTTGCCAAATAGTGTGCAACAGGATGCACCTCGCATCCCCCATAGGCGCGGATTTCCGGCGCAAGCATCTCCACCGATGAATTAGCGGAATCCGTCGAGTCCGCAAATTGCACCCAGTCTATCTCTCGACTCTGGAAAAGGTCCGATACGACCTCTCCAACCACGGTCAAAGCCGGGCGCTGTAACCACCGATACAGCCATTGTTCCACATGCATTCCGAGGGTTCTGCATGAGAAGCAATAGTGAATGAGTGTCTGGGGCGCATGACCGCTTACATGATCGTTTCTACCAAAGTGTGCGAGATAAAAGCCGACGTAGCCATAGTCACCATAACGGTCGACGACCCGGACCAAACCTGCGAGGGCGCCGTGAACGGCCAGCTGCGCACGAAGTGCTGCCGCCGCCTCAAAGCCATCCTCGGGAAGTCGCTTCTTGGTGAAGTTGAGTTGGTTCGTTCGATTGATGAGTTCAATCGCGCGGTCAATGTTTGCCTCGATATCAAAATTTACGCTGACTCGTATATTGCTTCGTCTGAGAAAGTCAGCCGTATCTGTGCCAGACGCCCTCTCATCACCTTTTCGCGTCTCCAGTAACTTGTATTGCTTTAGCCGGGAAAGCGCAGAGTCTTCCTTTCCAATGAAGAGCGGATGCTCCGCGATGGTCGCAATAATCTTCTCGCTTGCCACTTGAATGCCCGGAACAAAGTGTCGTACCTCTTCCAGATTCAGGGGATTATCATCAATGAACATGACCGTGGTCGGACGTAACTGCGTGGCTTCCACCAAGGCGGCGATTCTGGGACCTTTGGCCTCCCAATTGATGCTCGGAAACACGAAATAGTCCCATACCCCAGCTTTCTCAAGAACAGCCCTCGCATCATCAAGATTATTTTTCGAGCAAATGGCGCTGATGATTCCCCGTGAGGCAAGTGTCTTTACTAGCGCACACGTATCCTCTCGGATTCGACATCCGCCCTCGGTAAGAGTGCCATCCCAGAAAGTTTCGTCCAAGTCCCATATGAGCAGCCGTACTGACTCGGTCTCCGCCATTGCATCACCTCGTGTGTCTTGGTTCTAACGGGTTCCAGGAAACAACCCTATGGCGCCACGTCCATCCCCGCCAGCGGCTCCGCACCCGACAATCGACCGAGCGCGAGCGCCAGCTGCGCGCGCGACACCTGCCACGAGAGTTCTGCATTGATGCGGAGCTGCCTGGCAGTGGCCGCGCCCGTTTGCGCGGTCAGCACGTCTAAGATGGTGCCGACGCCCGACTGATAGCGGCCCAACGCCACTTGTTCGTTGTCCTCGGCCGCCCGCGTCAGCGACGCGGTGGCAGCGAGCTGCTGATTCGCGGAATCGAGGGCGTAATAGCCATTCCAGACGTCCTGCGACACGGTGAGCCGTACTTGTTCGGCGCTGGCCTCGCGCGCGGCGAGCGTGGCCTGCGCCTGGCGCACGCCATAGTCGACGCCGAATCCGCTGAAGATCGGCACGGTGACATACAGGCCGATCTGGTTGTAATTCTGATTGGGAACGCCGGACGTGTCGGCGATGTATCGCCCTCCCTGGAACGAGATCGACGGGCGGCCCACCGCACGCGCGACGCTGACATCCGAGGCCGCGGCGTCGCGCTGCGACCGGGCCGCCGCCAGATCGGGGCGCTGCCGCATGGCCTCGGCCATGAGATCGGTCATGCGCGCCGTCAGCTGCGGCACCACCGCCGGCACGGCATCCGGCTCCAATTTCAGCGGCTGATCCGCCGGCGAGCCGATGACCACCGCCAGAGATCCCCGTGCGGTCTTTGCCGCCGCGTCGGCCTGTACCCGCGCGAGAACCGCTTGATCGTAAGCCGTCTCCGCCTGCAGCACGTCGGCCAACGTCGCAACGCCGCCACCGCGCAGGGCACGTGCAATCTCGAGACTATGGCCGTCGGTCGATTCCGTGGTTTGCGCCGAGGCGAGCAGCGCATCCGCCGCGACCACGCCGTAATACGCCTGGACGACGGCCACGGCCACCTGCTGCGAGACGCTGTTCAACGAAGCCGCCGCGGCATCCAGCGAATGACGCGCGCTCGAAAGCTTGGCCTCGCGCCCGCCAAAATCGTACAGGGTCCATGACAGCGTGACCGCCGCGTCGCGCGAATCCTGAGAGCTCGATTCGATGTTGCCGGTCGAATCGGTATGCACGCCGTCATAGGTCCGCGAGCGCGAACCGCTAGCGGCGATGATGGGCAAGTAGGCGCTGTCGGCCGTGCCGAGAGCGGCCGCCTGTTGGCGCGCGGCCGCCCATGCGGAACGCGTCGATGGATTACGGCACAGTGCTAGATCCACGGCCCCGCGCAACGATAAGGGGCCGGGGGAAAGCTCGCAGGAGCGATCGGTCGGATCATTGAGGCCGGGTAGCCGGTGCTCGAGCGAGGCGTGCGTGCGGAACACATCGGGGTCGAACAGGTTGGACTTCGGATCGGCGCTGGCGGACGCGCCGACGGTCGCCGCCAAGAGCGTTGCCGTGAAGGCGGATGTGAAACTCATGCTACGGTTCCCGCATCGCTTCAGAACCCGTGCGCAGCGCTCCCTCGACCAGGTAGGACAAGATGGTACGCTTGCCGACCATGATGTCACCGACGAGGGTCATGCCTGGAACCAGCCTGAAATCCTTTGGGACATTACGCAACTGCGCCTCCTTGATTTCCACCCGCACCTTGAAATAAGGCTCGACGGCCATGTTGTTCTCGTCCGTGGTGAACGAGCCTTCGCTGATGGTTTTGATGATTCCCTTCGCCGTGCCGTGCTGCATGAAGCGATACGCATCGAGCTTGAGCTGCACCGGATCGCCCACCTTGATGAAGCCGATGTCGGCCGCGCGGATGTTGACGTCGGCTTCAACGGGCGCGTCGAGCGGCACCAACGTGAACAGCGGTTCCTGACCGACGTTGAGCGCCCCTCCACCCGTCGCCACCGAGCCAGCGGAAACCCGCCCGACTCGCAGCACCACGGCATCGGCCGGTGAATCCAGCGTGGTCAGATCGCTCATCTTTTGCGCCTTCGCGAGGTTCTGGCGCGTGATGTCGAGATCGTTGCGGTCAGCCACGAGTTGGGCACCGGTGTCCGAATGCCATTTTTGAATGTAGGCATCGCGCTGCGCCTTCAATGAATCGAGCGTCTGGCGGGCTTGATTTGCTTGATTGCTGGCGTCCGCGAGCAATCGGCTCATCTCGGTGCGGCTGTCCGTGGCCTGCATGAGCTGCAGCTTCGACACGTAGCCTTTGTCGAGCAACGGTTGATAGACGTTTTCGAGGTCCCCGGCAATCTTCAGACGATTACCGTATTTATCCGTGTCCGCCCGAAACTGCGCAATCTGCGCCTCAATGCCGCGAATCTGGCCGTCGAAGTTCGCGAGATTGGAACGATACTCTGATTGGCGTTTCTGCCAGATGCCCCCTTGCGTCGCTTGATAGGGGTCGGTCATGGAATAGGTGAAGGGCTTACCCGCCAACTCCGCCTCTTCGCGCAACACGGCGGCCTCGTCACTGGCAAAGCGCTGCTGCAGCTGTTTCAAGTCGGCATGGGTAAACGTGGGATCGAGTGTTGCCAGCGTCTGGCCCTTCCTGACCACTTCCCCCGGCTTTACCTGCACCTCGCGCACGATACCGGTATCGAACGGGGATATGTAGATTGACCCGGCAGCTGTCACGATACTGCCGGTGCTGTTGACGACCTTGTCCAGCCTGACCACAGCCATGAGAATCACCGCCACGACCACCATGGCGGCGAGCACATAGAGGATGACATGCTCGTTGAGCGGCGACGTGCGCAGCAACACCGACGCCGTTTCGGACTCGAACGCACCGACCAAGTCATTGACCGGATTCGCACGCCGGCGCGGCAAGGACACACGCCCGGGACTGACCACCTCCATGCTCATCGCTTCGCCCCACCGGCGATCAACAGCGGCATATCCGCGGCGCCGGGATCGAGATGTCGGTTTTGCTGGTACCACATGTGCTTGTAGATATCGCAGCGCTGTAACAATTCCTCGTGCGTGCCGATGTCGTAGAACTTACCGCGCTCGAGCACAAGGATGGCATCGCACTCCACGAGCATGGACAGCCGGTGCGAGATCGACAGCACGGTACGGCCCGTGGCAATGCGTTTTAGATTCGCATTGACGATGGCCTCGCTCTCCGCGTCGAGCGCGCTCGTTGCCTCGTCCAGGATCAGCACCGCCGGATTGATGAGAAGAGCACGCGCGATGGCGAGCCGCTGCCGCTGACCACCCGACAGATTCGTGGCACCCTCCGCGAGCTGCGTGTCGTAACCGCGCGGGAGGCGTTCGATGAACTCTTCAGCCCCGGCCAACTGCGCCGCGCGCACCACGTCGCTGAAAGCCGCCTCCGGCCTGGCCATCGAGATGTTGTCGCGAATGGTGCCGGTGAACAGGAAATTCTCCTGCGGCACGACGCCAATGTTGGTGCGCAAGTGCGTTAGATCGATTTCGCGAAGATCCATGCCGTCAACCTTGATCATGCCCTCGTAGTTCGAGTTCAACCGCTGCAACAGGCGGGTCACCGTGGTCTTGCCGGAACCGCTGCGCCCCATGATGCCGAGCATGGTGCCCGCCGGCACCGTGAACGACACTTCGTCGAGCGCAAACGGCGCTCCCGGCGCATAGCGGAACCGTACGTCCTTGAACGACACGTCTCCCTTGATCGGCAGCCTCAGCCCGGTGGTCCGCGTCTCCTCGGGTGGCACATTCATGATGGAAGCCACTTCACCGACCGCGCCACGCACCTCCGCCAAGTCCTGCTGCAAGTGCGCAATCTTGACCAGCGGTTGCGCCAAACGCATCGACAACATGGAGAAGGCCACCAACGCGCCGGGGTTGATCGACCCGGGACTTGCGAGCACCGTGTAGGCGCCAACGGCCATGCAGCCCGAATAAATGAGGCGTTCGAAAGGCATCGTCAATGTCTGGGGATAATTCGTCATCAAACCCAGCGCGTGCTGCGCCGCAGTCGAATTGGCCACGCGCAGATCCCACTCCTTGCGTCGCCGTCCCTCGAGGACGAGCGACTTAATCGTCTTGATGCCATGAATGGTTTCAACCAAGTGGGAACCTTTTGCGTGTTCTGCCTTGACGGAATCGAAATGCAACCGCGAAATCGGTTTGAGAAAGACCATCACGATGAGGAAAATGATGCCGGACAGACTGAAGGCCATCAGCGAGAGCCGCCAATCGAGGATGATCATCGCCGGGATCAGCCCAATGAGTGGCACCGCATCCAAGAAGGCGCCAAACAGTTGTCCGGTCAGGAAAGTACGGATTTTCCAGACCGCCCCGAGTTTGCCAAGCGTATAGCCCGTCGGCTCCCGCTCGAAGTAGTCCATCGGTAGCTTGAGCAGCTTCTCGATAATGTACAGATTGATACGGGCATCGATACGCGTGGTCGCCACTTGCGTGAGGAGGCGGCGCAGGTACATGAGTACCGTCTCGAACAACAGCACGAGCATTAGCGCCCCCACCAGGACGTTGAGCGTGGACATGGACCGGTTCACCAGCACGCGGTCGAGCACGATCATGAAGATGAAGGGCGGCATGAGCGCGAACACCGTGCTGACCAGTGCACCGACGGCGATGTCGCTGAACAACTTGCGCTCCCGGAGCACCTGCGCGGCAAGCCACGCTATTCCGAACGGTACCTGCTCGTCGCCGGCCGCGTGGATGCGCTTGACGAGAATGACTTCGCCTTCCCACACTTCGGCCAGATGCAATTCGTCGATTGCGAACACCGCTTCCGGACCGGCGGCCGGATCGCGGATAACGGCCACCGTACCCTTCGCCGGATCGGAACGTGCATCATCCAATATAAGCGATCCCCCCTCCTTGGCGCGCAGAATGGCGGGCAAGGACCGAGCGAGTCTCGGCAATTCGTGGAAAGCCATGCTCACGGGCTTCGCTTCGAGTCCGAGCTCGCGGGCCAGCGCAACGAGGGTCGCCGTATCCGGTTCACCGTCATCCAGAGCAAACCGCCGGCGCAGCTGCTCGAGACTCACGTCCACACCGAGACGCGTCGCGACCGCGGCCAACGCCATCAGCGAGCTCGCGACGGGCAGCGAGTTCGCCGCGGACGGCGACCCATCAACGCCGTTCGAAGTCAATCCAGGAACTTGATGCATTGGCCTTAAGATTTTTGGGCGCGGTGGCACTCAATATGCGTGAGCTGCATGAGCCAGACTCTGCGCGACATTCCGTTTCTTCGATGCCGCGTTGCGGCAACGCGTCGTGCGAAATTGTGACTTCGACATTTAAAAATGCGCGGGGGACAGGCTATGTTTGGGCATCGATACACAGGATCGCGCGTGTCAATCAAATCCACCATTGCTGAGACGGAGCATGTCAGCGCGATTGCCCAGGATATCGGCGGCGACACGGTCGTCGTCACCTTCAATGAAATGGGTTTCGTGCGCAATGGCACCCATTTTTGGGGCGACGATTTTCTGTTGAAGCTCGGCGTCTCCGCCATCGGCATCGTCACGCCACGGCCCAACTGGTATCCGCCACGCGACATGGATGCAATCATCCCGGCCGTGCTCGCCCACGTCAAAGGACGTCGCGTCGTCACTTACGGACATAGTCAGGGCGGCTTCGGGGCGCTTAAATTCTCAGGACGGCTCAATGCGTCGGTGGCACTGTGTTTCTGCCCGCAATGGACCATCAATCCCGACGACGTTCGCTCCTTTGATTCGCGCACGACGCCGTATTTCGATGCGGCATTGGGCAACGGGGTGCACCTGGTGCCCGGCGATGTCTGCAAGGGTTCCTTCATTTTCTACGACCCAATGGAGCCGACCGACGCCAGACACGCCGACGTGCTCTTGGCCTATCCGGGGGTCCATCCGGTTCTGGTGCCATTCGGGATGCATGACACGATCCGCATCCTGACGGAGGGGCGCGGCGCATCGAGCCTCATCAATCTGTGCCGCACGCCGACGCTACCCACGGCCCCAGATTTTCGCCGCATCATCCGGCATTGCCGCCGGCACTCGAAGACCTATCATGACCACATGATCCGGGGTCTCATCCTGCGGATGAGCCATTCCCGCAATCACGCCTCGGTGTTTCTATCCCGCATATTTGCCAAGACTGGTAAGCCCACGCACTTTTACTCCGCGCTGATCGCCCACGCCAATGGAGACGCCGTGCTGGCCCGATCGGAACTGGCGAGCACCACGCGGCGGGACTTCGAAGACATCGAACTCTTATTCCTGTGGAGCCTGACCAACAGCCTCGAGTTCTTTGATGCTGAAATGGCCGTGGCCGCGCGCATCCGCGAGATGGAACCTGACAACACATGGGCTTGTCTGCACGCCGTCAAGACCTTGACGCGGGCCGGTCATCTGCGCGAAGCAGAGGCCGAACTCACGCGGATATCTCGCCATCCCGGTGCCGCCGAACATGCCAGTTACTTTGCCGAATTCTCAGCGCTGATCCGCCAATCGAGGTCTCAAGGCGCCGCTTCGGCGGCCTGACGGCGACCGACTGCATGCTGCCCATCATCTTTCGGGGTAACGACGAGGCCGGATTCTTCGCGCAGGCGGTCGGCATGCGCCGCGGTCCAAACCCGCTCGAAGTCCTACCCGGCAATCAGCGAACCGAAGAGTCGCGTTATGCCTGCCTGATCGTCGTCAAGGATTATCATCGCATGCGCTCACAATCGGCGGATTCGAGCGAATGGCATTACAGCCAGATCGAACCCGATGTCCTCGCCGACGTGCGCGCGGGCCGCGCCGTCCTGGTATTCGATCTCAGCAATGAAGGGCCTGCCTACGATAGCGACATTTTCGACGAACTGTACACCTGGATCGAAAACCACCGACTGCCCGCGGGACGCTGCATCTGGCTCGCGCAGAATCGTGTGATGGGTGCGGCCGCCGCGGCTCACGCGGGCGATCGCGCTGGGTTGATTGAGTTCGAAGAGTACGATTATTTCGTGAAGCTCGTGGCATGGAATTTCTCGGTCATGGAGGAGCAACAGCGCGGTTCAAACGGGGATGGGTACCTAGGCGGAGACGGGTACCTAGGCCGGCTTTGCAACGTCGCGCGCAAGGACAAACTCTTGCTGTGCCTCAATGCGACGCCCCGGCTCGCACGCGTACTGACCATCGCTGCCCTGTATCAGCACCAACTCATGCACCGGTCCATCGTGTCGTTCCCGGGCATGCAGTACGTGAAGTCGGGAGTGTCGCTGGACGAGGTGTTCGACTTCATCGATGCCCATCCCAGTCTCGAGAGCTTGCGGCCGTGGGTGCAGACGGTCGCTCGGATGGCACCCCAGCGCGTCGACGATTTTCATGAACAGGGGAATGCGCTGGTGGAGAAGATAGACCGAAGCGCCTACGAGCGCACCTATTTCTCGCTGGTCACCGAGAGCGACTTCTCGGCACCCCATATCGAACGGGTGACAGAGAAGACCGTAAAGGCTTTCTGTCTCGGACATCCCACGCTGATCGTCGGCAATATCCACTCCGTCGACATCATGCGCGAGTACGGGTTCGATGACTGGAGCGACCTGATCGACCGTCACTTCGACTCCGTGGTCGAACCCGCAGCTCGTTTCGACTCCGTACTCGGGGAGGCGCTGCGTCAAACGCAACGCATCACGGAGGATCCTGCTGCATGGCTCGATGCCGCTCGTGAAGTCAGCACCCATAATCATCGGTATGCGGTGAGCGGCGCATTCTTGAACCGCTACATCCAAACTTACGATCAGCGTCTCATCGAACGCATGGAGTCACTGGTCGCCGCGTGATGCGCACGCCCGCGATCGTCGCACAAGTTGTGCAGTGCAGGTGGCCGGCAAATGAGCAATGGGTCGATGTGGCACGGACGACGACCTGATTAATATCCGACGCACGCCGGGTTCGACTCCATGCCCGATAAGGACGCTTCCGTGGATATTCCCCCGTACTCAAGCCTCATCAATCGCAAGCTCATCGTTCCCTCGTCGCGAAAACCCTTCGTCGCGGTCGACGAAAATTTCGTCACACAACTTTTAATGCCAGGGCTCGAGAGAATTCGTGTGGACGAGGCATGGTACTTGGAGACGTACCCCGATGTACGTGAGGCCATCCAGCGCAGGGTGGTCGAGGGCGCGAAGGCTCACTACTGCCAATATGGTTACTTTGAACACCGGATGCCTCACCGAATCGCGGTCGACGAACCCTGGTATTTATCCGAGTACCCGGATGTACGCGAGGGAGTCATCGGAGCCAGGGATTTTGCGTCCGGCCAAGATCACTTCGAACGCCTGGGGTACAAGGAAGGGCGCTTTCCGTATCGTGGCTTTCGGCTCGAGACGGTGAACCCATGACCATCGGCGAGCCGCCGATCGATATTTTCGACGATGATTTCCACGAGGCAGTCGCTCCGCGGAGCTACGAAAAGCCGGACTGGTTCGACGAGGAGGCCTACCTAAGCGCGAATCCCGACGTCCTCGTGTCCGTGGGCGCCGCCGAGTTCGCTTCGGCGTATCACCATTACATTCTGCACGGTCGCGAAGAGCGGCGGCCTCTGCACGGTGGTTCACCCGAGCAGCGCAACTGCTTGATCCGCCAGCGCCGCGCCGACGACCGTCCGCAGAAAGCGGAGCTGCGGTCATCGGTGGAGGTGGCGATGATGTC
>Ga0116230_10005100_pt1 | contig 12878 bp, 10 predicted proteins | sample S1TSphfallax_3_FD_88678 | JGI IMG/M metagenome (GOLD analysis project Ga0116230, IMG submission 88678) | Host-associated microbial communities from peat moss isolated from Minnesota, USA - S1T2_Fd - Sphagnum fallax MG | ecosystem: Host-associated > Plants > Peat moss > Unclassified | place...
TCATCTTCTTCTTCATTCCTCAATTTTGGATCTGCAAGGAGACTCATCTTCTTCACTGCTCAATTTGGATCTACAAGGACATGTTCATCTTCTTCATTGCACAATCCACATCTGCAAGGATGATGTTCACCTTCTTCATTCCTCAATCTGGATCTGCAAGGATGTTGATCTTCTTCATTTGTATAATTCGAATCTGCAAGGATTCCCATCTTCATCTTCATTGTCCAATTTGGATCTGTAAGGATCATGTTCATCTTCTTTGGTTGCTCACTTTTATGCAGATCCTGAGAGATAGAGGATCTGTATGTTGTGCAGAGGATGCTCATCCTCTTCATCTCTCAATTTGGATCTGTTAAGATGTTCATCTTCTTTGTTGCGCAATTTGGATCTGTAAAAATATGTTCATCTTCATTGTTGTGCAATTTGGATCTGGAAAGATGTTCCATCTTCTTTTGTTGCTCACTTTTCATATGGATCCTGAAAGAGAGATGATCTGTAATGTATGCATTGCAGATGGGGCTCTGGCTGTGGACAAAGCAGTTGAAAGCAATGGAGTGTAACTTTGGGTCATCCATGATGCTCACATTTGCTTTTTTGCGGTGGGTGTTCTTCCTAAATGGGCTGCTGTCAGTCTTGTGGATTGTTGCCATCATTGTCCCTTTCTTTGTGAATCCACCCCAGAGCTATGACTGGCAGGAGTTTGCTGATGCTTTTCAGCAGAAGAACTTCACACTCGCCATGCAGGTCTGGAATTTTTGTCACCCTTGGATCCCTTTTCAGAGAACTATTTTTCCATAGAGCTAACACCAGTGATCTTATGTCCTTTCTCTTTGTTGTTGATGCATCCTTTCATTTTCCTGCTGACCCTTCTCTCTCTTCTCTTGAAAGCTATGTAACTGGAATGTAAGAAAAACCTCTGTTTTGGTCCCTTTATGAGTCATCCTCTCAGTTTGTGCAACACTGGGTATGAAGATCAATGGCATGAGGTGACAATGAATCTCAATCTTGAGCCCACAAGAAATGTTGTCAATCCAATGTTTATGTGCATTGTTGCAGGGTATTGGATTGGAGAAGTCGTGGGTTTACTATGGGGGTTATCTGTATCAACCTGGAGAGCAAACAGGGTGGTACAAGACAGAATACATGTACCCACTGATCATAATTGTGAGCATTCTTGTCAGCTTGATGGCCATCCTTGCCAGGCATGCATCTCTATCTTGTAATTCTTTCTGTACTTGAACGTTGAGGATTGATAACCCAATGCACCCAAAACCCAGCTTTTTCACCTAATTCATCCTGACTTTTTCTTCTACAAAGGATCCCAATAAACAGATCAGATGGAGAAAGCTAGCCTCTAATGAGCAGATCTGTTAGTTTTTGGCACAGATGTTCATAGAAAAAACCTAACAATGATTTTGAGGTTATTGGATGCTGCTGCTGCAAATTTGTGATACAGGATAGCTGGTAGGATCATGAGCAGTGGTGCTGAGGGTTCAGGGGCAACTGCAAGTGTGCTTTACCCCTATTCCACTCTTGTCTTTGCATCTTGGGACTTTCATATAACTTCTTTTGAGGTATGTGCTTCCCCTTGCAGCCTTATAGTTCTCTATGTTCTGTTGTGGTTCCTGTTGTATTCTTGAAAGCATCAAGACCCATTAGCTAATGATGGGCAGTAGGCAGCTGGAATGCTACGTAGGGGCATACGTATGCAGCTGCGGGAGCTGATGGCTGATGCCAACAATAAAGCTCTGAAGCTACAGAGAAGAAATATTGTCAATTTAAAGGTTCTGTCCTCATCTTCTGAAGAGGCCAATGAAATTTTGTGTATTCTGATATGCTCAAGAAGATCAAACAATTGTCAACAATTCAATATTTGTTGCTATTTGGGGAGAGCTCAAAAAGATGAGATTTGGAAATTGTTTCCCATATGGTGGATCTTTCATTATCCCTCCTTGGGGAAAGTGTTAATCTCTCATCCACCTGTGCAGTATGGACAGTGAGGAAGTTGAAAGTGGTGGTGGTGCAGAGATTTGTGGCATTGTTTGTTTTGTGGCCCATGTTGATGGGTGGAACAGTGACAGCAGTGTGGTTTCTTGTGAGTAAAGAAGAAGTTGTCAATGAGAAACTTGGTGTTTACTTTGCTCTCTCCTTCCTTTCTGAACTTTTGCCTCCTTCTCTGATGGACAACTGCTGCTTTTATCAATTCTGCAGTGTGCCCTTATGAATAGTTTACTCACTCAATAATTTTGCTCAGAGATGCATACAAAACTGCACCAAAAAAGGGGAGCATTACAAAGGCTGCTTTCATGGCTAGCACTGTGAACTTTTGTCACATTGTTCTTGCAATGATTGATTGCTGTTGTTCCTGCTTGTACTTTTAGTTGGGTATTGCAATGTGTTATTATATGCCATGGTCTGCAAACAATGACAGCAGTTCCATATGCTGTTGTTGCATGTGACTGGGTTTGCAATGAAACTTTGTACTGAAAAGTGAATTGTATGTGAAGGCATGTCAACACAAGGAAATGGTAGTCTTTTAAACAGGGAATAAAAAAGGGGAAGTAAGTTTTTTCTGAAGAGATTTTTTATCGTTTGTAGGAAAGTATGGTGCGCCAGTTTTATTTGCACTGCTAAACAATGCGGGTCCAACCCTGGTGAAAATTTTGGTAACTATGGAGGAATGGCGGCCTGCTACTTATGAGAGAGTGGTTGTGATGAAGCTTTACTTTCTCCGTGTGCTCAACATCTCTACCTTTTTCTACAGGTCTACAAGCCCCAATTCCATGATGTGCAGCTACCATTGTTCAGAAATAATACTCCTTGTAATGTGTAGTTGCAAAATGTCAGTCTGGAATAAGTAACATCTTTGCCAAGCCTTCTTTGAGATCTCAGAAAATGTTGTAGGTGCAAAGCTTGGGAGTGACCTCTATTGTGCAGATTGTATACTGTGCTTTGGGCTTCTTGGACAGTTTTGGATGGGCTTACTGATAACCCCACTTGTGTGGGGACTCAGAAGTGTCCTGACGGGTTCAATTGCTGCACTAGCACTGACATTGGTGAGTGGCACTTGTGCACAGCTGACCAGGTATATTCACATCCCTTAACCCTTTCTGCTCTTACGTTCATACTTTTAGATCTAGACAGGAATGAATAGGGTGTACCTTGTTCTCTTACTCACCCTTGTTTCAGAACTAGTACTCCTTCCAAGATAATAGCACTGCAAACACACATTGAACCCCTTTCCCAAAGAAGAAGGTGGTACCCTTGGTGGTACCAGAAGTAGAGTTTCTCTCAGTCACACTTCCTCTACAACAATGCAGTTTTGATGACATGAGGTCCCAGATATATATTGTGCTCTGACAAGCAGATCTGTTAGAATTTTTTTGCAGATAGGAGTGTGCGTACCTGCATGCACAGAGAATTGGGTGGGAGGTCAGTTATTGCGTACGATATTGATAACAACTTTCCTCAATGTTACATATGAGATAGTCTATGGCTTTGGTTACATCATGATCTACCATGTATAATAACGCTGAACCCTCTGCTGGTTTTACTTTCATACCTGTGTATTGTTAGGCTATGGGCCTGCAAAAAGTTCAGTTCTGCAGAAAACTGTTGAAAGTCCAATGTTTTGCCAGTTTATGACACAGTAATGGTAGGTGAAGATTTTCTTCTTCAATTGGAGTAAAGAAATCCAAGGATTGCAGGCAAAACGGGCGCTGGATATAACAGACTTCATTGTTGACATTGTGTACTTGCAAGCAATTGTATGGGTGGGCTCCTGTTATAGCCCCATAGCGTCAACTGTTGGATTTGTTTGCAACTTGGTGACCTTCCTTGGGTATAATGTATGTACACCTCAATGGTGTATTTTACACATGACATTTTGTTCCTGTACAATACTCTCCCCAGTACATAACATTCATCAGGAAATGGAAACCATCTGTAGGTGTTTAATTAATAGCAAATCAGGACAAAAGAGTTGAACAAAATCAGAGGCAGGTTCATCATGCCGCTTCTAGCATGATAGTATAAAGAGCTAAGCATAACCAAATTTGAACTGGTGTTGATGTGGTTGTGCAGGTTGTGCTTTTCAATACATGTGTTCCTGTGGAGAAGCCATATAGTGCATCTCGCACTTCAAATTTGACATATGGTTTACTCTTGGTTACCATCACACTTTGTATTATACCTGTTTCTTTGACTTACACCAAGGCGAGTGCTGGATTCTGTGGACCTATACAGGAAAAGATATCCATGTACAACATGCTGATCAGTTACATCAAGGTGCCAAGAGAATTATCTTATGCTTGTCTGGTGCATGCATACTATGGTGAGATTCTTGAATTTCTCACAATGGACATTATACTTTTCACTTGCAGCAAGGGCCCATGGAACTGAACCAAATCCTAGGGGTGCTTGGAAACGCTTGGCTGCTTAGCGTCTTTATATTGGCACTCATTTTTGGTTTGGTTGTAATGAGGGCCAAGCTTTCCCAGTCAATCAAATTCTTGGAAGTCACTAAACGAGAACTCTACATGTCTCGCCGAATCATCCGGGAGAAGGTTAACTATAAGCGTATGCAGTCATTAGCATGTACATATTCTGAATACTTCTCACTTGATATTTTAGGCTCCAGCCCTTTACTGCACATCTTTTTCTTCCTTGGAATTGTCGTCTCTTCAACAAATGTTTTCTTGGTTGTAACTGCATTGTATCTATTGTTTGCATATAGGGCAAGAGATCACAGTATACTTTGAATAAAAGATGATGATTACACAAAGAATTACTGAAATATCCACTGCCAATCTGTGACCTTTCCACATGTGGCTGTGTTGTGAATAGATTATATCTTATCAACAAAATGCTTCTTGGTTTTATGTGCAAATCTTATTGAAAATTGTACTGATGCTATCAACATTTTCAATGCTGCTAAGAATTTAGTTTTGTCTGGTACAGGACAATGCTCCTATTGATTTAATGCTGATTCACTGAGATTGAGCGAAGAAAAATCAAACAGCAGTGCCAAGAGAGAGAACCGGTTTTCACAGGTGGAGGATGGAGCCAGTGATGAGAGAGGAGATTGCATTGACTGTTTTTGGCATCTTTCACCTTCAACTGAAGGTGTGTAATCTGCTGGATTATGCAAACTAAAGGATGAGAACAAGTACTTGTCCTGGTCCTGGCATTCATTTTGCAATTTTGAGAATCAGGTGCTTGAACTCACATATGTATTTTATACATAAGTGGATGTCAAAAAATTCCAATATGCTACTCCAAAAATGCTTGTGGTTTAAAGATCGAAGCATTACAGGAAGAGCATACCTTTTGTCTGATCAACAAGTGGGCTGTGCCAGCATCAAGTTGAATTTTTTGGCCATCAAAACAAAACCTCCATTTGGTGTACAGAGTCAGCATTTTCTTCATGATCTGATTGCTTGCTGAAGAGTATCTGCTGTCCAGCATTCAGCTAACTTGAAAACTTGGTTTGCAGGGAGATGCATGCTGATTCAAAGATTGTAGGGAAGCATTCAAACCAGTCTTTGCATGCATAATTGATGATTTAATGTGGTTTTCTTTGGCTTGACAGGTACCTAGGACAATGAATATATTTCAATGGAACAATATCATCAAGGAGGTATCAAGGTGCAGAGTATCAATTCATGAAACAGACATTCATGACCACAATATCAGGAATTGGAAATTTGTTAATTGAGTATCAATTCGAAAAAACACATTCATGAACCCAATATTGGAAATTGAACTTGCACGAAAATGCACTGGTCTCGATGTAAAAAAAAAGAGCACAAAAACCTAAATTTCAAACATTATAGTCTTGCCACAACTTCCAAAGGGAATGACAACATGGAAAAGAATGAAAAGCATTTTGCTGTGTTGCTTGCAAAAGCATTCTTCTTGAGAGTTGCTAACTGAAGTGTACACCAACTCTTTTGGATATTTACTGTTTCAAAGTTTTGAAGATGCAAAAAAACGAGAGCAATAGAGATATCCTGAAAGTCACCCAGTCTTCACCCTATCTTTGGGCCTCCTTTCACCCCCAAACCTCTCTTTCAATGGTATCTGCAAAGAAAGAAAAATTTATTAAGTCTGGTTCATTTAATGCACAACGTTTGAGAGTAATCATAGTAGCTGTACAGGTAGGAGCAGTGAAAATATATGTAGCAGCAGTGGAGGCCCTCAGGAAAAAGGAAAGACAGGATGAAACTCAACTACCACCAAAATTGTTGGTGTTCTGGGTTCTATTCATGTTTGAAAATCATCATAATTATCATAGGCTACACTCTGAATAATTTCACTACTCATATCACCATATTATAGTAGATGATGAAAACAAATATAATTTCAAATTTTCAAAACGAATTCATTTTTTGTAAGAAAATAATTATGGTACTAGTTTTGTCAATGTGGAAACTGACCCTAGGCTATACAGTATTGGAAGACTGTCTTGGAAAAGAAAGAGAAAAACTTTGGTTGGAATTGTTGAGTCTTCCAAATTGAAACTTGTAAAATGCACATGATAATCATACCCAGTGAAGTACAAATTCAGACTCATTTGTGCAAATGTAATTGAAATTATTTTATTTTTAGGCTTGAAATAATTGAAAATTTCACAAATTGGAATTAGGGTTGTTGAACTCCATTTTTTTCAACAATACAATTGTTTCAACAGTAGTTGTCAAATATGAGCTATAAGTACGGTGGTTTTTATTTATGAACTAATTGCATGTCCTATGGAAGCTGCTAATAGGAGATTGGAGGTTCTTTTGTAGGTTTGGACTGATTGATAGATAGCACAAAACTTTTTTAGCATTGGCCAACCAATTTCATTCATGATCACAAGCTTTCTCATGAATATCTTGATGACAATCTCTAATGTTTTATGCAGAGTTTTCCAATTATTGCAATCCCATGTAGATTTCACACCACCTACAAATAATCCTATGTTAGTGGGTTTAGATCAAAATATTAAAATATTTTTAAATTAATTTATTTTGAAAAAAGATAATTAGCAATTAGACTTCACAATCCATGATCATAAAGATTGTCATGAAATAATTTCCATTTTCATTCATTTTAGAACATGAAATTCAATCTTCACCTACTAGAAAAATTAACCTTTTAGGCACCCATAACATCCTTTAGTGACCTACACAACACCGTCATTGTTCTCAATGTCCTTTAGCACCCCTTGTTGCCCCCAAAAAAAATAAAATTGGACCTTTCTATCATGTGTTACCATATCTAGGTGCCTAACCGTCTACCACAACACATCAGCATAAACTCCTATTAAACAAACAGACACATGCATAATTTAGAGCTTGTGAAAAATTGTATGTTTATTTTGTGTAATTGAAGATTATCATGTTTTTTGTGTTATAATCAAGGTGCAATTTTCTCTGCTTAGCTTTGGGGCTTGGATATGCACAAGGTGTGGGTGAGTCGGATTTGAAAACCAAACATGACGTTCCAATGCACAAAAACAAAGTTCTATCCTAAATCACTAAAAATCGAAAACCCTTTTCACACTAAGATTTTATTGTTTGCCTAAAAACCCAATTAGATTACATTCATACTAATCCTTACATTTCCAATAGCCCCAACATCCTTCCTATTATGCTTGTCAATAACCCCATAATGCTCCTCATGGTTTGAAAAAATATATAATATAAAATATTTGTAAGATTTCACACATTATAAGCTTTACATGAATAATTGGTGCTAGTCAATAAACAAATTTTAATGTAATGAGTTGGGATGTTTATGATTTCATGAGTGTTAGATGCTAAAATTTAAATGAGATTACCATAGGTTAACATGAATGAAGATGTTGTTATCCAACTCTCCATAAAGATTTGATAAGGGGAGAGGGTTTGAGTTTTCATTGATTCTAAAAGAGATTAAAACTAAAGGGGAAAATATTTTCAATTGATTCAAAAAGAAAAAGTAATTAGAAGGGAAAAAAATTGTTTGTCCTCAAGTACGTATGGAGGTGATATTAAAAGATTGTTAAATGACATTTCCCATTATATTAATGAATTTGATGTTTAGAATGAATTTATTAAATATATCTAATTTCATAAACATAACATTCATAAAAATGCTCCAAATTTGTCAATTTTGATAAAATGTTCTACTGGTTATTTTATTTTCAATGTTGATTTACATATGCATGTTTCTAATTTGGATTGAAAGATATTCCTTAAAACATTTTAAAAATTAAATTAGAATTAATTTAACTAATAGTCTACATTTTATAATTAATATATTTTATTTATTAATTTAGATTTATAATCTTAGTTTTGATTACAACCATTATTAAATTCAAAATTTTCAAAATTTTATTTTGAAATAATAATTCAATTATTTGTAATTTTGATTTTCAATATAAACCAAAAACTATTATCGTGTGAAACAATTCAATGTTACCACTTATTAAAATTATGAAAAATTTAAAAATCAAATTCATTAAAAACATGTATATATGATATGTGATTTAATATATTAAAATACATGAAAAAATGTTTTTCTTTTCACATGAAACCAATACACAAACTAAACAACATATTGATTAGTGCATAGTTGGAGCACTTTTGGTGCATGGACAAACCGTGAACATACACAAATTCACAAGATTCACCATGACTTGAACTTAGGGCAAGCCACCACTTTCCCCTTTATAGTGTTTTCTATGATTAACCACAAGGGCTGCATCCAAATGTCATTTTTCCTTGGACTCCTAAGTCAAGAGTCCCAAAATTTTCAATTTAGACTTTTGGCACTTTGGAGGCTCATAATTTTTTATGTAAACCTCCAATTAAAATGAGTTTTTAAGCAAAGTTGTAGCTGTCATCAAGAACTTTCCAATGATGTGTGACAAGAATAATTGACCAACTTATCACTCATCCTAATCCCCATCCTAGAACTGCAACATGCCCCTCTTACCTTCAAAGTGTTGCGAATTAGGGAGCATACACCAACTTTTTCTTCCTCCATTGTTTTCACCTTTGGACTCACATTTGAATATTTCAAGGAATTTGGGGGTGTGTCACATGGTATTAGAACTTGATCCACCAATTGGGAATTCCAATGGCACATGAAAAGAACTATAAGCAAGCACATGCCACCATAGTGGAAGCACCCACCCAAGACATAGATGTTCCATCCAAGACCATTGGGGAGGAAAAAAAAAAGATTTTAAAGAGCAAGAAGACCGTGACAACCATGATGATCATGAAAATGAAAAAAAAGTAATTAGCCATAGTTATTTTTCCTCTAGAATAATTGGAAGTTTTGTCTAAAATGAATAGGTTTGATTTCACTAGGTTGGTTAAGGCCATCAAAAGAGGATCATCTAAAAATGTAGGATTCAAGCCCACTAAGCTTGGGAATTTTGATGGGGTCCAAGATTGAAAGGTTATAGATGTTTAGCTTGTGGAAATGGAGGACTACTTTCATGCCACCAAAGTTGGGCAACACTCGGTTGTGAAACTTGCCCAATCCTATTTAAAGGGCTATGCTTCAACATGGTGGAGGACAATGAGGCAAGAAGAAAGGAAAACCAATGGTTACACATGGGAATTTTTCAAAAAACACATTAAATTAGAATTCACTCCAAAGGATTCTAATTATATTTCAAGGTGCAAACTTTGTGACCTTATGAACGCGACAAATGATAACTTGCATCAATATGTGAAGGTGTATTCCAAACTCATGCTTACCCCAACTTTTTTTCTTCTGATTTTTTCACCTTTGGATTCACATTTGAGTCTTTCAAGGACTTTAAGGGTGCATCATGTAGGTCAAAATTTAAATCATAATTGTAGATTCATGTTTCAAAACATTAATAATGTATTATTTAATAGGTCATTAAGACTAAAAATGTAGGTAAATGAAAAGGTGAAACATAAATGCATTTGAGTGTGAATCATGCACTTATAAATAATAACATGCATAAAGGAATCGCAAGGCTTTTAGGACCTTGGTGTGATACATAATGATGGTAGGTTACAAAATGTGATTAAAAGTTAACATGCAAATGATTTAAAACAATGTTAAATCATTGAGGAACATAAAATTTGAACATGTTTCAACTCCATAAAAAATGAAAATTATTATGATTAAAAAACAATTTTTTTCGTGATCAACATGTATTGTTTTAAAAACAAATCTTGGCAATTCAATTTGCACCCAATTTACAAGCATTGGTGTATTGATCACAATGAAAGGAAATCACTAATTCTTATGTTGTAATTTTATTACACTTTATCATCAAGTAATGATATTTGTAATGAAAAAAATGTTGATTATCTACCCATATACTCAATGATGTTTTAAATTGAATTTTTAACTAATGAAAATATCACAAAGTTGATCCATTGTGAAACAACTCCATCAAAGTTGTTTTTGCATGCTAAATGTAAAGGCATTTTTACATTTTCACTAAATTTGCATTTCAACATCTATTCTTTTACTAACAATATTTTGAATAGTGTCAACAAATCTACATGAAGCCTAATTAGACAACACATGTTCATATGTAAATAACATGAGATGTTGAAATAACAATGGTACAAATGTATTTTGATTAAAGGGTAATAATGGTATGATGAATAACAAATCCTCCTGATTTGCACAAAGACAAAGATTTTTTTTTTAAATTTCAAAATTTGTTCTTGAAACAAGAAAAACCAATTCATTCCTACATAAAACACAAATGTAAAAGAATATAGAGATCACAAAATAAATTGTTACATTCTATTCAAAATAAATTCCAACCACTAGAATGTATTTTGGTAGGAATAGATGAATAGTGAACCCTAAACTTGTTTCACTTATGCAAGTTTTTTGTTTATTTTATCATTAAAATTTCATGGTGATACATGTGTATGCACTTTTGGGGGGTATATGCATACTGGGTTATATGGGATATTTTATTCCATGGTTGAAAATAGGGCCTAAAAGGGGTAACATTTTATTACATGAAGCCAAAAAAAAGAAGAAAGTGACTTCAAATGGGCATAAAAAACATGCTTGTGAATGTGTGCAAAGAGGGCTTAGGCTATGAATCGCCTTTGCATGTTGAAAGCCCGTAAACATTACCATCCTCAGGAAGGTAATGCTAAGTAAACAAGTTCAATTTCTTTTTACTTCCAATAAAAATTATTATCAGCTACTAATTTCACTACAATTATTCAAATAATAGTAAAGACCTTATGCAAAGAGAAATAAAAGAAAGTAAGGCTTGTAATTGTAGGCCATTTCAATAGTGTAAGAAAAAAAAAAATATAAAAAGCAAGCAAGAAATATAAGAGTGCTTGGGAAATAATTATTAGGTTTAGACCTCTATAGTGCTTTCAATACATCAATATGGTGTCTAGTGGGTTTGTAGGCCTTCCATAGTTGCTGTCTAACCTTATAAGGCCTACAAACCCTCTAGTGGTGTTGCTTACTATCTATAGTCCTTTAAAAAGCCTTCTCAATGTTGCCTACCATTTATAACCATTTCAAACCCTTGTGATTGTTGCCTATTATTTGCAGTAGTCTTGTTTGTCTTGCAAACTTTAACCCTAAAGTATCTTCCCTTTCCTACTACCATAGACTGGTTGTTAACTTCTTGTGGCAACACAAAACTTTGTATTTTAGAGACTAAGATAGAGTAGACATTATCACTAATTTTGTAAAAGAAACATATAACTACTATAAAAAATGTAACAAAACATTATGCAAACTTAAACTATATTATTTTCCTTCATATTCTAATAGAATAAACTCACACAAAACACATTGAGGTCCTTCAACCATTTTTCATTAAATAATACCAATACAATACAATTCCAAGCTATGTCCCCCTCCCTAATGTTACACATACTACACATTTCCAAGAAAGAACTCTTAACCAAATTCTCTTTCATTGAATGCCATAGAATCTCCCTAGGTCTTTTTTTTCCTTCTCACAAAACCACACAAGGCCCACATTGACCCCATGAAAATAGGCCCTTATCCTAATCCTTTTTAGAAATCTCCTATGTGATTGGGTGGATTATAACCAACCACTCATCAACATGAACTAATTAATCCCACTAACTTCATCCCTTTGGTAAGGGATGGTAAGTCTACCACTAGTAATTACTAGGATGCCTATGACACTAACTAGTCTAGGGATTTTTTTACCCCTTAATACAATAGTTTTTGAAAATTACATAAAATATCAAGTTAAAAGTTAAGATTTACATAGAATAAAAATGTTACCCCTTTTTGGTTCCATTAAAACATTTTAAGGTACCTTAATATTTAGTTTCTTCACACTTTACATTACATTTTGAAACAATTAGGGCACACATGAATGATTTAAAAACTTCCATGGGATGGGATTTGGATGTGTTTTGAAGGCTTTCAACCTCTCCATGGTCATAATCCCTCACCATACTGTAGAAAAGACCTAAATAAACAAGTTTTCAATTTTCAATTTCAATCATGGGAGTGTTGTCAAGTTTTTTTTGTGTAAGGTAACATTTGAGGGTTAAGATGTTTTTGAAACAATGGGCCCCCAAGGCCAAAGGCCAAATGTCCATTATTCAAGGGCATTGCATGGTATAAAAATTGACAAATTTCCATTGATTTATTAAAATATTTATTTTCTTGATATCCCAAGAAGAAAAAATATAAAACCATGTAAAGCATTTTGAAAAATGAAATATCACCCACTTTTTGGGCATTTTTTGAAAGACCTAAACTATGTTTTTTTGATAAAAATTTATAATGCAAATTATTACGTAACCTCTTCACCAAAATCCAAGGAAACTTGGACCCAATTTAATTTAATTAAAGAATCTCAATCTTTTAAAAAATAAAATTAA
>Ga0116230_10005101_pt1 | contig 12878 bp, 18 predicted proteins | sample S1TSphfallax_3_FD_88678 | JGI IMG/M metagenome (GOLD analysis project Ga0116230, IMG submission 88678) | Host-associated microbial communities from peat moss isolated from Minnesota, USA - S1T2_Fd - Sphagnum fallax MG | ecosystem: Host-associated > Plants > Peat moss > Unclassified | place...
ATCTCCTGTCAGTTTTGCACACTTTTTATAGACAGAGTGTGTCAGTGGTGTTACAGTGTGCACAGGTGGTCTCTATTTTGAGACATGCTGTTGCAATAGGTGAGGGTTCTTCTAAGCTAGGCCTCCTTTCAGGAGGTCCTCCCCTCTCCTTATTTTGATATGCTTCTTGCGATCAGAGGGGGTTCAGGAACTTCATGTTCCATTTGTGGTTCACCCTCTTAGGTGGTTCTTTCATCTTGTTGTACATGGATCCTTCCATTTTGTTCGTTGTATTTCCCCCTTTTTGGGTTGCTTTGGTTTATTTATGATTGACATGGTTTCATCATTTCTTTTTTAGTAAGAACAGGAAGCACATGATATGAAGGAAGATGTAATCCAGATGGCTATTATCATGTTTGAACAATGATGATTCACCAGACCTTGAAACATGTTCCTTGCATCTTTTGGCAACTGGAAGATAATGTTCCAACTACTTTAGAATTTCACTTTAAGAATACAAACGCAAACATTTTGGAAGGCTTTGTGAGTTTTTTGAGTTAGAAAGAATGTTACACTCTCAACTGCCCATGAAGTGGGTTTACTTCATGAACACAAATTCTTCGCAAGCCAAAGAAAGGGCTTCTGGTCCTGAGAATCATACACAATGGAACTGAATGTGACAAAAGACTATGTCATTCCCAACAATCAGCTAGCTTGCAAAAGCTTTTGAATGCTATCTAGTTGAAGCAGCAACTGGTGATTTTGAGCTCTTGCTCTTACCCTGTTTTGAAAGGGCAGCTTTCATTGTTTCAAAATAAGTCCATTCCTTCAAAGCTCCTGCCTTCCTCTCCTCTACAACAGCCTGGGAAATCAAAGGTTCATACAAGCAAGTGTGAGAAAGCTCTTGGTCTACAATCACAGTGTTAAGGACTTCAGATGAAAAAAAGTTTTTATAATGACCAATTTCAAGGCATGCACAAGTTGCGCCTGAAAGACTGGTGTATGAGTTGCGGTTCACAAATCATGGCTTTCAGTCTCTGTTTTCCCAGGCTATCAAAATCATCAACAATTATCATCCAAGGGACTGAGTCAAGGTGTACCTCATATTTTTTGACAAGAGATGACCACATTGAGCTGCATTGCTCAGGTGAGCGGTTAAACCCAAGCCCTGCCAATGTTACTGCCACATCTTTCCAGGTAGGCTTCTTTTTGGACCCATCCTTTCGCAACTGGGTGGTCATCACACTCCTTACTTCTATGAGCTTGTGTGTCTCATCCAACCTACACATTAGAAAGTAGAGATTAGAACACATCTGCAAGGATCAGACTTGAGATTTTGTGAGAATAGGAATGCACTGATTTTGATCTCATAAATGAACATCTTCACAAGACTTCATGGTGGGAGAAATCAATCTGATTAGGCTTCTTGGCATTGTCTTCAATTGTCAATGGATTATGCTACAATACAGTAAAGATTAGGTGCCAATTGAGCAAACAGTCATACCTCCACTTCTGCCGTCTCTTTGGAGAAGATGGAGCCTCTTCTTGATTCTTTCCAGGCATTGAAGCTTCCTCTGCTTCCTCCCTGGTTGTTGGAGTTGGTGGAGCCCCCCGGGTGGGCAAGTCATTGGATTCCAACATTGTCTCCTTAATATTCTTCACTACTGTGAACACAAGCAAACCCGCACAGATTAAACACCTTTGAACCTCAAAACATCATAATAGCATCAGGAGCACTGAAAGCCATTCCTTTTAGAAACAGCTGTAACTTGTCCAAAACAATGTTTCCTCTGCCCAAAAACATCCAAATGCAAAACAAGGTAGATGCAAAGGTTCTGAGAAAGCTGTGCTCTGGCTTAGGAATCTTGTTCTTCTGCAAGCATCAAGCCAATAACCTACTGGGTAGGATTCACCATCCTCTTGTGGGTGGTTCTGGGTTGAATTGACCACTAGGCTATGCTAGACACTACCTGCATTAGCCAACCCAAGCTATAATGGGGGGCACAAGATAAACTGTCGTCCAAAGTTCTGGGAGCCTGCAGCTTCTCGGCTTCTGGGTCCGAAGATAAGAACTGGCAGATGTATTGGAAAGGGTTCTACTACAAAAAAAGTTTGTGGCAAGGTGACACACAGTCACAGTTGGTTCCCAGAACAGAAGTCTTTCACCTTTGTGTGGAAAGTCACACAGTTCCAAAATGCAAAACAAGCAGCTCTGCAACATGGCATGAAGCTCCATATGCAAGAAAGTATACCTACAGACTTGGGAGAAGGGTGAAGTGAGGCTGCATCAACACCATCATCATTTGAGACTACACTCTCCACTGCAGATATTGCCTTGACAGCCACATTCTTCACTGCAGATATCGCCTCAACAGCTGGAGCCGTGACAAACTGTACTCCATCCTCAATTGGATCCACTGCAGGGATTTCCCTGACAACTGAAGGTGAGGCAGACTCTACACTTGAAGGAATGGTCTCCACTGCAGGCCTTACCTCATCCCGAGGAGCAGGGCCTTCAATGCTACCAACTTTGGAGTCAATTGAAAACCCTGACCATATATCACGAGGAGTTTGATGGCGTTGTGGAGTACGCTTGTTGACTCCAACTGCCTCTGAAGAATCTGTTGCAATTACAATCACTTCAGGCCGACGGTTACTGTACTTTTGAACCACCTTGCGGAGGACAGCACCAAGATGACGCTCCACCATTGAAAGGCGGGCCCCTTTTGGGCAACTCACAAGTGCCAAGTCTGCTGCCTTCTGTAAAGCTTCCAAAAGCTTGCCATTATCTGTCCAGAGACAACGGGTTGTGATTCGGACCCGTGCCTGTAGGCCATACTCATCAGCTTCATCTTGTTCTTCCTGAAGCTCCTCCTCATCTTCATCTTTGCTCATAGTTGACTCATCACCTCTCATTACCTCCACACTGGACAAGGAAAGATATCACATTTTCTTTATGTAGAACAAGAGCATTATGATGACAAGATAGACAACTCTCACAGTAAGACAGATGTACCCAACACTCCAGTATCCAAACAATGCAATCAATTTTAGTCAGCTATACCTGGCAATAACAATTCCTTCCAAAGCAATTTTCATACGCTCTTGCAAGCACAGGTCTGTTGCTGTTCCAAATGCCCTGTCCCCATCATTGTACATCAGCTGTGCCATCCCCAACACTTTGGGTTAGTTCTCTAGTGTTTTGGGTTCATAGTGAAGATTTATGGCTGTCCAGCTGTTTACACCTCTCTCTTACAGTCCTAACACAGTTCATGGCCCTTCTTATCAAAACATGCTGTCAGCTTCTACTAACAGTACCTGCGTCAAATTCAGATTCTGTGGACCAAAAGACTGTTGTTACGCATTATACTGTTGCAACCAAATAACATGTCTTATTTTGCTTAGGTTTCTCCCCAGTAGGCTACTGCAAGCTACATCCTCTTTCTCGCACCAAACTTGTAAACCCAAGTGCCTGGTTTTAACTTGCAGAGAGTCAACAATAACAACCTTCATTTTCTCACGTCCAAGGAGAGAGAAGCCACTGGAAAGCACCCGTCCATTTCTCAAAGGTGCCACTCCCAACATTTCCCCATTTTTTATCACCTGCTTCAAGTAGCTCTGTTATGTTCTGAAGTATCTGCTAGTTCTAAAATTGGAAAAAACTAGGGGCAAAATCATTCAAGCTACTTACAATAGACACTAAGAGCTATCAACAAATATACAATATTGGGTGACAGATGCCAGAACATACTGCAGTGTGTCTTATGCCACTTGCTTTGCCAAGAAGCTCATGTTCTTTGAGAAAAGCAAACTCCCCGTGCACTGGAAGAAAATGCTGTGGTTTTACCAGTCTCAAAACCTCCTCCTTCAGATGAACCACAGACAAACAGACTCAGTATGCACTTCTCTGATAGAAGAAATGTGTTGCAAGTGGTTGGTTCAACTTGTAGCATGTTGGAGCAGACAAAGCAATGCAAGCCAAGTGGTGAAAACATCGTTTGTTCTAAGAGAGTTTTTTGGAAGATCCAGAGGTCACTTTCACACAGAGACAGAGGGACCCAAAATGCTTTGAATAGCTAACTTACCAGCTCACCCCGATATGCATGCCCAGAAGTGTGCAAGTTGTCCCCTCGGCCCATGGTAATGGTTGGCCCAAGCTCAGCTATGCGATTCATCATCTTCACAACCCGGGTCTCATTCCCAGGAATCATCTGTGCAACACCTCAAGACTCAGAGACCAAAGCAAACTGACCATAATAATGCTAACATAAAGAAACCTTGGACCGCCATTCATCAATCAAAATCACAGCGCAAAGAATCACAGTGCCAAGGCATCCAGAGTGATATTACAAGAGACCAGAGACACCAGAGAGAAATATGGCTGTACCTTGGCAGAGTAGAGAACAACATCCTCCTTCTGGAGCTTGAGCAAGCGGCTGGTGCCCAATGATGCCAAATTAAGTGCAGCCCGTGGCTCCGCCTGTCCAAATCTATTTTGTTACAGGCTTTTACTTAAACTAAGCCATGCCAAAGCACATCAAGAGCTAGCTAGTTGCTATTTGCACTCACAAATTACAGAAAGACCTAAGTGGCATCCATATATGCAGGTAAAGTAAGTTCAACATTTATGTTTATCATGAGTCCTGCCACTGTGCAGATGCCACAAAGAGATTCAATGAATTGTATCATTGCCATCAGCAGATGTATCTGCCACTGCACAGTAGCATACCTGTGATCCAGTGGTCACTACCAAGAGGTCTTTCGGTGCATAAGCATCCATGTCCTCTGCTTTTACCTGCCTCTCAAAACAGACAGTTTTACTTCTCAGAAGTTGGACATCAAATTTCAACACCGCAAAAACTCATGTACTGGCTGCATGACATTTTCATATGCTTAATGTTTGTCATCCTTGGAATCAGGAGAGCACTACATACCAGAATGGATGGATCAAAAGGTGCCTGTCCATCTCTCCAAGCAGCCTCCAAGTATGTTCTCAATGACAATCCAATGAAAACCTGTTTCAAAAACAAATAAAGATGACCAGTTCAGTAAATGCTCCACAGAGATTTCTATCTGAGGAACAGACCAGACAACCAGAACTAATCTTTGAGGGGAGGTTACCAATTTCCGGCCAGAAACTTCAGCCGCTGCATTCAAGCAGCCCAGGCGATGCACATTAGATGCAAATTGGGTTGTAATGACACGGCGACCTTTTGCTGCCATGATTTTGCGCATCATAGCCTCTGCAACATCAGCTTCACTTTTTGTCCTGCCTGGTGATAATACATTGGTGGAATCACTCATCATCTGTTCAACCCAACCTCCCAAATCCATGAATACATCTCAACCCTTCAATGGTGCCATCTCTGGCCTGTGAACAGCATTCTCTCAGGAGACACTGCCAGACACAAGATAGCCATACACCTTCAAGGGTTGAGAGTTAAGCAGCATTTAGATGTGCACAGCAAATAATCTGTCAGTAATTCATGACAGCACAGATTCCTAAGTCCATCAGCAAGGTTCACTGGACTACATGCAAGTGTGAACATCAATCACAAAGTACACCTTTTGGGACCACAACTTAAAGAACCACAGGATCATTGAGGAAGCCATACCAGTGTGACACCCTCCTTTTGCAGCTGCTCCAGTGCTGTCCGGTCAAAAACATTTCCATCAACAGGCGACTCATCAATCTGCACAAAGGCATGTGAAGAAGACCATGAATAATTATATCTCTGCTCAAGCAGGCATAAGACACTTCCCTCTCTGCTCCAGAGTGTTCAAGTTTGACATCCTCAAATTTCTTTGTGGCAGGAATCTACGTATGTCAATCAACAACTTGGGCTATTTGCAGACATATTAAGTCATCGTTAGAACTTTATAAATTCAACAGTCAGACATTCCTGCCAAGGAAGATACATTAGAAAAAGTACACATAAAGGTGCTGCCCTGACACTACCTTCCAGTCACCAGTGTGGAAGATGATCCCATCAGCACATCTCATTACAAGGCCACAACAGTCAGGTATGGAATGTGTGACCCGAATAGGCTCCAACTCAAATGGACCTGCATTAAAACGTGAACGCATACTGAAGGTGCGCAATCGTCCCTCTGATGGTATGTTGAACTCCTTCAGTCGTTTCTTTATAAGCTGCAAAACCAATCCAGCAATAGTCATATGAGCAAACCTGACAAAAGGCAGAAACCACCACCTTTGGAAGGTTGAAAATCAGAATCTCCAGGTACATCAATACCCAAGAAATTGACAGCAAGGAATTTGAGCTCTGAGGTTTATGGTCAAGAAACTAATCCATAGTAGCTGATTTACCACAAAGAAGCAGGCTGACAATAAGATCAATCCTCTATCACCAAGAAAGACACCAAAACACCTTAGTTTCCCCATACCTGCATGGTGAAACCTGTGGCATAAATTGGAGTCTTTGGGTCAAGCGCTGGAACGACCTATATGAAGCAGAAGTTAGGTCAAAGAAACTCAGCCACATCCACGCGTACAGCTGCTGAAAAAAACAATACTCAAGGTTATTTAGTGGAAGGAAGCACCCACAAACCTATAGGTTCCCCTAGAACAGTGAGTGCATAGTAAAGTGAAATGCACTACCCAAGGCAGTGCACCGATGTGATCTTCATGGCCATGAGTGATAATAACAGCCTCAATCTTATCTCTCCATCGGCGAATAAACCCAGTATCCGGCAAAACTTTCTGAATTCCAAGATCATCATAGCTGTAAAGCACAACCACACTGTAAGAATGCCATAGGGACATATAGTCAATAGAAGTGCAGTATTTACAAGCAGTCAGTCCTAAAGGCAAGAAAAAAACATGAGAGCCATGAGAGCTAAGACTGTAAGACTTACTCTGGGAACATAAGACCTGCGTCGATCATAATATAGCGGTCATAGTTACCAACAAGCATGCAATTCATGCCTATTTCTCCTAGGCCTCCAATGGGGAGGATTCGCAAAGGAGGACCATCACGTCCTTCATGGAATACCTTCATCTTCCGTTGCACTGCATCATCCTTGCTGTGTCCTGGACCCTCATGGCGGCCTGTATGCCGCCTTGACCGGTGTGCCATTTGAGGACCTGGGGTCAAAACATGGAGAGGATGAAGCACAAAGTTGCTGCAGAAACTCCAAACTGCTGCTAACCTATGGTCACATTACTGTCAAAGAAAAAATTGTCTATCTTCAAGTTCACTTTGCATGTGCTTAAGGAATATAAGACCCTGGAACTGCATGGACACAGAATAACCTAGAAGCTTCAAGATTGCAATGCACAAAAAAACTGTGCCAACCATGACTACATCATGGGAGTGTGAAGGAACTATACTAAAACTCATGGTCTCTGACGAATTGACTTGCATCACAAAGCTAAACATGTCTCTAATAGAGCAAAAGAGATTAGGGTTTAGGGTTTCTGGTGCCCCAAATCTCCTGAGCTTAGGTTTGCATACACAATCAAATTGACGAGGTGTGATACCTTAAATCTTCCCAGCCTGGGGTTCAGAAGCAATAAGAAGAAGGAGATCGTGTGTCTCCTCACCCAGCTGCAGCAGGGATTATTCCCAGCAAAAACCTCCTAGCTTCTGTGTGACCTGGGCAGCGAAAACCCTAGTATAGGGTTTTCCACAGCTTGATTACCGTATTCTAGTTAAATGAACAGTCATAACGGTACCGGGAACAAACACCAAGTTCGAAAACGAGACGCTTTCAAGTCTGCCATTTGCATACAGTTGCCAGAAGAAAAAAGAAAAGAACTCACCTGCGCGTATGGAAACCGCTTGCCGTGAACCATTCTGCGTTCGCCAAATCTGAATTCCAGGCGGTGATGGTGATGATGATGATGATGATCCCCAACAACCACAGTGTCGAGAAAACAAACTCCGACTCCCGACTCTTCCCCCGACCACAAACTGACTCCCCAACCTAGACCTAGCGGCCGCATGATCGCCATTTCTCAAAACCCTCTCACCCTTGTTGCTAATGTTACCAGCAACACACTCCTGTGGACAGACCCACAGCAATGAATCCATAATGCCTATACCCACTCCCTGTGCAGCTAGCTACCTGTGGCGGCTTAGCTAATGGAGCGAGACAGCATGAGATTGCTTGATCCTGGCAACCCTTCTTCCTCTTCTTCCGTGGAAGAATTCTTCGCATTCCAGGGAAGGAATTCCAGCCTTAAGTTCATACTTACTTCCATTTAAGTAGCAACAAAAGAGAGTAAGTGGATAGGGTAAAGTGGTGATAGGGTTCTTTGGTTCCTACCCACCTGACAAGAAGAACACACTTCATCCATCGTCTAACGTACTTCCGGGTAAGTGGTCATAGGCGTCTTGCTTGGTAGTTGGCACCTAACAGGGAATGAGAACACCTTTCATCCATCGGATGACTTTCATTCTCCATAACCAACGCTTCACAGCCTCTGATGTGATGCGATGTGAATTTTAATGCATTTGGAGGCATGTATAGCACAAGCATAAAATGATTGTTTAGGTTTTGATGGCAGGTGTTGACCAAGTGCTTATATTTGTACCTATTTTATGTCAAAGGTCTTTTTGCCCAGTGCGAAAATGTGTGCACATGAGTGAGAATAGTGAAATTGGTAGTAAAAACATTTTTTGCATAACAATAATTATTGTGAGTAGTAGTGATAATTTTTTTAAAAAATTTGTTGTGTATCAAAATCACAATGTACCAATACATCATCCATGATGCATTATGCCATCATGCATCATGTTATGTTATCATCACAAATTGTATGATAGACAAGGTGAGAAAATTTTCAAATTTGTATGAACATGAGGCTACCACAATTCTAGTTGTTTCCAATTCCATGATTATAGTACCATAGGGGCTAAAGGCCACTTTAGACAAGGGTCCAAAGAGCAGGGTCCAATGAAATCAAGTATTCCTATTGGTCAAGAGCTTTAAATTGGTCCCAAGGCCTTTAAACAAGGATCTGGGACCAAGACAAATCAAATTGTGATGTAGACTACATGGCATCATTTTGGAGGGAAAACCAAGTGGTCCGAACCAAAAAAATTAAAATTAAAGGAGAGCTCATGGTTTGAAAAACCAAAGTGTAAGCAAGGGTCTAGGGTTGTTTTTTTTCACTATTTTCTTTTATCCTTGTTGCTTAATTTTTTTGAGAATGAAAGGAATGTTATGGATTGAAGACATTGTTGAGAGCACATAAGATTTCCCATTTTTAACTAATTCTAAAGTTGACATGGTTGGTTTTGTGGATTTTCACAAGGTGATTGTTAAAAGGAGTGTATTTTTAGCCTTTCCAAGTGCATGAAATGCAGGTGAATCGGAAGGTGTGGTAGAAAATGGAGGGTTCAAGCACCAATCTTCACAAGTGGAAGGGGATTTGGATTTGCCAAAGATCCTTAAACTGGTTTCCATTCCAAAAAATAGAGCACCAAGGAAAAAGGTAATTGTGGTGAAAGACAAAAATGAAAAAGGTGACAAAGCTAAACAAAAATCGGGTGGATGGTGAAGTACTACACCTTATTGCTCTAAGAGGGAAAATGGAACTTGAATTTGCCAAAAATGCAAGAAAAAATGTAAATTTTGTCTTCATCCTTGAAATTGTTTTTCAACTTTGAAACCCTAGTTGTGTATGTCAACATAATTTGATTTCAGGTATAAATTTTGTAGCAAGTAAGAAATTTTTTTGCAAAAGATCATATTCAAATCATGCCTTTTAAAGGCTTTTACATTTGCCTTTTACCCTTGCCCACCTTTCGCCCCATTTGCACTTGTTCAATTTAACCACTATGGGGATTAAACTTTCATCTCCTTGGGGGAAGGGAGAGGAGCTAACCACCAAGTCATCATTATTTCAAACAATTTGAAATGTTTTCCATTTGCTTTATCCACTTATTACATATCTAATTTTTTAATTTCAAGGATTGTTTTCAATGTGTATTTCATGGCTTCTCACCTCAATTTGTTTGTTTCTTAAGGGTGGATACATGGTTGAAACTCCACACCCAAATGTTGGCTCCCATCCTTGGATTTTCGAAGACTCCAATACTTATAAGCAAAAGTTTAATGCAATTTACAAATAATACAAGGATGGCAAGATTGTAAATGAAGTTTCAAGTAATGATCATCATGAATGTCCCTTCTATGATGCACTGGATAATTGGTGGCATCAAAATGAAAATGTGATGAAACATGTGAATGCTTTTGTATATGAAACTAAAAAAATAATAAACAATTGAGAATTCCAAGTAGATTTTGATAGTGCTTCAAAAGATGAGGGTAGTAAGGATGCAATGGAGAAACCTTTCACCCCAAGTGAGGTTTAAAAACAAAACAAAAAGCAAAAGTTTAATGTGTATGAACATTTTTCAACCATGGCTAAAAATAATACATCCATGTGCTACAATAATTTGTTGCAACCAATGTTTTACTCATAAACATGGATGCCCAAATTGAATGTTTCATAGATAAATTATAGGTTACATAAGATGTGAACCTATGAATCATTCATCACATTTTGACCCAAAATCATATGTATTTGGGAAGGCAATGTTGTTGTTTTTTTTTTTCAAATTAGATTCGATGAAGTTTTTTGCTAAAGCATCATGAGTTGCCATGGTTACTATCAATGATCTTTGGATTTTTTCTTTCTTTGTTTTCTTACTAGGATTTTTTCCATGTTTATCACACATGATTTTCATCTTCACTTCGATGTTCAATGTCTTCCATGTCATTTCTATCATCTCCATTCCACCATCCTGGATTTTGTAACCTTTTCATTTGTTTAATGACTTTTTCATTCACTTTAAAAATATCAATTGGGTGAAAGCACACTACATTGTCCATAAAATGTTGTCACAATGCAATTCTTACAAGATTTTGGAATTTTTAATTGGTCATGTGAGTAAATACAATCAACCAAAATGAAAAAAGACTTAACATTATAATGTTATATGTATTAAAATCACATTATATGAATTTCATGGATAATTTTTGAATAACCATAACATAATGGACTTTCAAAAGAATACCTAAAAGCTTATAATAGTCCATAATCAATGAATATGGACTCCATGCACCTTCATATATTTTCTTTTAATGAATAAACGACTCAATGGTAATATGATGTGATAACATTGATACCAAGGAGGACTTTCTGGAAGGATTTTGATGATCAAATTTTTTTATGTACTTTGAATTATGGATTTCTTTATTAAGTATTTTATTTAATGAAAGTAGTAGTTTAGAAGCTCATTTTTCAAATTAAGTTTTCCATAAGGTAAATTAGGGTTGAAATTTTTTTATAATAAATTTTTAATGATCACTTGTAAAATGACTTATGTGATTCAAAGTATCCTACATTCACATTACCTTTGTAATGTTAATTCAAATGATTATGGACTTCCACATGTGCCTAAAAGTGTTACACCTTAGTGTGCTTTCATCCAATTCCTTTCAAGTTCCCAAATGTTGTATTTACTTTAATTTGTGTATATCTTTGAACCTACAAAACCCAATCCATGTCAAAGCCATTTGAATTAATAATGCACATGTTGTGTAAACATATGCAAGTCATGATCAAGTTTAACATGTGGCATAATGGAATGTCTACTCTTTTTAATAGAATTTTTAATCTACCTTTCAACATTCCAAACGTGTTTTCCACTGACATGTTTGTACTAGATTGTATAAAATTCCAATGTGATTTGTATCTTGATAGTCCATCTTTCTCACCTTTGAAGGGAGAATAAAACCATAGTCACATTGGATAAATAACATCTCTTATCAACTTATAAGGTAAAAATTTGTCTTTCATCATATGGCTTCTTACTTGGAAAAAGGCCTAATCATGGATACTTTTTGCCCACCCATAATCATAATCCCAAAAATGTACTTTGCATATATAATTCCTTGAATCAATGTGGAGTAAACCCATTTCAACAATAATATGATTTTGCGTCTACCTTAGGTGCAACAATTATCTAATTTGACTACCATCTATGGCACCTAGAATGTATGGAATTCCATGCAAGTTTTCAAAACTAGCAATGATTTATTTGATCTTGTCTCTAGTCAATTTAAGGATCACCAATGGTTTCAAATACTTTCTAATTGTTGAACAATTCTTTTACTATAATTGATGTTGTACTTTCTACAATGCCATAGACCTTTCCACACATTTGTAAAGAATTTCCACTACCTATTCGTGCCAAAGCCATGCTACTCTAGTTTCAAAATGGATGTTTTCTTTCATGTGTGTATTTTTTTGTTCAAGATTTGCACCCACAACCCTAATCAATGAACGAAATGTGTCATAACTTAATTTGTTCATTGCCAAAACATCTTTTCTTTTAGGTCACAACTCCATGATTCACTACCACTAGTTACTACTAAATTATTAATAAGTGTTGTGTGTGTTTACTATTATTCATCTTTAATTTAAAATGTGCATATAAGAAATTCAAGCTCCTACTTACTACAAAAATACATACATACTAGGAACTTGAAAGGTTTTTAAGGCTTCAACTCTCAACCGACAAGTTACAACTGATTAGTGTGATAGTGCACCTTAATGAATTGAAAATGGGGATTTGAAACTGCACAAAGCACATTTTAAAAAATTATAAGTTTTGAAACTTTTAAACACACAATATTTTTTATAATTTTTTTATAAAGACAAAGATAGAAATTTTTATTATTTGTCAAAAATTTGTAAATGAATGTTGAGTGCATCAAAAATTGGATTTGGGTTTAAACAACTTTATGTTCACAAAAGGATTTGGGTTTTTGTTGCAACCCTAGCCTTGGACTCGTGACCAATGCAAGGGCTTGCAAGGGTGTGTGCCAAGAAGAAAGCTTGGGAGTCACATCTCATGCTCCCA
>Ga0116230_10005102_pt1 | contig 12876 bp, 10 predicted proteins | sample S1TSphfallax_3_FD_88678 | JGI IMG/M metagenome (GOLD analysis project Ga0116230, IMG submission 88678) | Host-associated microbial communities from peat moss isolated from Minnesota, USA - S1T2_Fd - Sphagnum fallax MG | ecosystem: Host-associated > Plants > Peat moss > Unclassified | place...
CGGCTCGGTCCGCTACGGACACTACTCACACGGCGCCCTGGTGGGTTTCATCGCCGGTTGGGCCGCCTGGATCGCCATCGTCTCGGTGATCCCGGTGGAGGCAGAAGCGTCGGTGCAGTACATGAGTTCGTGGCCCTTTCCGTGGGCTCAAGGACTCTACGTGCACGCCGCCAACGGCCAGGGCGAGCTCACCCTGCCCGGTTTGTCCATCGCCGCCGTGCTCGTCGTGATTTATTTCCTGCTGAATTTCTGGAGCGTGAAGGTGTTCGCCAACGCCAACAGCGCCATCACCTTCTTCAAGTTGATCGTCCCGGCCGCCACCGCGATTGCGCTGATGAACACCGGCTTTCACTGGGAAAACTTCCACATCGGCACACACGGCGGCGAGCACGTCGGCAATCTGGCGTCGATCCTGACCGCGGTGGCCACCAGCGGCATCGTCTTCAGCTACAACGGCTTCCAGAGTCCGGTGAACCTGGCCGGCGAGGCGCGTACGCCGGGGCGCAGCGTCCCCATCGCGATCTTCGGCTCGATACTCCTGTCCACCATCGTCTACCTGATGCTGCAGGTGGCCTTTCTGGGCGCCGTGGCGCCGGACCACCTGCAGGATGGCTGGGCCGCGCTCGAGTACAGCTCACCGTTCGCGCAGCTGGCATTGGCCCTGAATCTCAACTGGCTGGCGCTGCTGCTGTACACCGACGCCTTCGTGAGCCCGAGCGGCACCGGCACCACCTACACGGCCACCACCGCCCGCATGATCTATGCCATGGAGCGCAGCGGGACGATTCCGAAGATATTCGGGCGCGTGCATCCCCGCTGCGGCATTCCGCGTCCGGCGATGTGGTTCAATCTGTTGGTCTCGTTCATCTTTCTGTTTTTCTTTCGCGGCTGGGGCAAGCTCGCGGCGGTGATCTCGGTCGCCACCATCATCACCTACCTGGTGGTGCCGATCAGCGTGATGGTGCTGCGGCGAACCGCTCCGCACCTGCATCGGCCGCTGCGCGTCCCCGGCTTGGGCGTCCTCGCGCCCATCGCCTTCGTCCTCTCGAGCCTGATGCTGTTCTGGGCGCGCTGGCCGCACACCGCCCAGATCATGCTGCTGCTGGTCCTGCCGATTCCCTTCTATCTGTATTACCAGAGACAGAATGGCTGGCCACAGTTCGCGAACAATCTGCGCGGGGCCTGGTGGCTCGCTGGCTACCTCGCGACCATGTGCATTCTGTCATGGGCGGGCAGCACCGCTTTCGAAGGCCGCGGCTACCTGGGGTATGGTTGGGATCAAGCCTGCGTGGCGCTCGCGGCGCTCGCCTTCTATCGATGGGGAGTCGCGAGCGGCTGGTCGACCCCCGCGGTGCAGGCGGTGGAGAGCCGGCCGCACTGACTCCTACTGAAACACCGCCGACACGGTGACATAAGGGTCGGCAAGATGCGTGCTCGTGAAGGCACCCGCCACGGCGTCGGCGCCTGTTCCCGTGCCGGAACCCGTACCCGCACCCGTGGGAGTGACGGTCATGGTTTCCAGCGTCGCGAGATTGCAGGCCGGCTGACCGGCCACCGCCCAGTTCCACAACTGCGTCACCAGCGCGAAGCCGCTGCCCGCCGGCACGGCGCAATAACCGGTACCGCCGGTGTCGCTGTTGCCGCCGTCCGTGTCCATGGTCACGGCAATCACGAAGGAGGGCGTACCGGACGCGCCCAGCGAGATTGCCGCCGCACTGACGTTGTCGCTGCGAGACTGGAGATTCCCATCCTGCACGGCAGATGAGCTGCCGACCAGCGGCGAAGCGGCGACACCGGCGATTTCGGCCGCGACCACACCCTTGTAGTTGTCGGTCGTCCATCGCACCGTGATCGTATCGGCGCCGCCCAGAATGTTGCCGGCGTAGAACTGCGCCACGGATTGCGAACCTGGGGCCTTGTCGTTCTCCTGGCCGAGTTCGTGATAGGTGTTGTTCTGCGAGTCCGTGACGCTGATCGCGTGGATCCCGGCATAGTCGCTTACCGTCGCCGCGACCCAGATGGCGTCACCCCTGGTGGTCACCTTGCTGAACGTGACGCTCGAGTTCCCCTCGTCGGGCGGCACGCAGCCGGGGTTCGAGGCGGGACAGGCGGGCGACGTGTGGATCACCGTCTGCACCAGATTCGGGCCGCGCGGATCGGCGACCGCCGGATGCCATGCGCCACCACTCCATGAGTACCATTGGCCGAGGATGTTTTTGGAGTAGATCATCTTGTCGTAATAGAGGACGAGAATCGTGCCGTGGTTCGCGCCGGCATTCAGACCGTTGACCTCGGCGATTTCATCGGACGGCAACGTCCATACGTTGCCGTCCAGGTCGAGCAGCGCGCCGCTGCCCACGCCGATGCTCGTTCCGTTGACCGACGGGTTGCTCGTGATGGGTTCCTGAGGTACGCGGGTCCACGATGCACCATTCCACGAGTACCACTCGTCGCTGGTGTTCTCACTGTAAATCACGCCTTTGTAGTAGAGCAGCGCGATGGTGTTGTAGTTGCCGTCGGCGCGGTTGCCGTCTTCGTAGGCAATGCCCGCGGACGAGAGAGCCCACACGTGACGTCCGGAGTCGACCAGCGCGTCACTGCCCACGCCGATGGCCGAGCCGCTTGCGGAGATGACCCGCGGATCGCTCACCTGCTGCCACTTGGTTCCCGTCCACTTGTACCAGTAATCCGACGAGTTGCGCTGGTAGAAGAAGTCGTCGAATTCGAGCAGCAGTGTCACACTGTGGTTGTTGCCGACCGGGACCGCGTTCTTTTCGACGACGCCGGACACGATCGTCCACTTATTGCCCTGCGCGTCGATGATCGACGGTTGGCCGAACACGTTCGATCCGTTTACCGATGGGGTCGCCGCCGCCGCGGCCAGGCCGCAGGTCAACGCAAGCGCACACACGATAAGCCGACCGACTCCTTCCATAGTTTCCACCGTGCGTGAATGATGTGTTTCGCACTATTTGACCTCAGCCGGGTCGATGGTAAAAGTTGTCGCTGATTTGCGACGAGCGCGCCGAACCGATTGATTTAACAGAATGTTGCGGGCTGTGTCGCAGGACCTATGACTTGCCATAATCCAGGAGTCGAGAGGTCACCTGGTGCTGTGCGACGACACCTCTCCCCGCGCCAGCGATCGAATGTCCTGCCGCTCGGGCGCCAGCGCCGTGATCAACACCGCGAGGGCCCGATCGGGTTGCGAGGCGCCGCACATGAACACGTCGGCGGCGGCGAATCCGTATTCAGGCCAGGTGTGGATCGAAATGTGCGACTCGGCGAGCAGCACGACCCCCGTCACACCCTCGTCGGCGCCGAAGCTGTGAAAATGGCTGGCCAGCACGTGCGCGCCCGCGCCGTCCGCGGCGGCACGCAGCACCCGCTCCAGGACCACGGCATCGCGTAACAATCCCGGCGCGATGCCATGCAGATCCGCAAGCAGGTGACTGCCCACGGCGGTGGCCGGCGCCGCGGCAGCATTCGGCTCGAGCGCCCCGCTGGAATGGACGACCGGGCTCGAATCGACCGCGCCGCTACGCACCGATCCGCGGCGGCTCATTTGTGTCCGCCGCCGCCGGCGCCCGCCCAACCCCCTCCCGAACCGCCGCCGTACCAAAATCCGCCGCCTCTGCCGGTTCCGCCCATCGCGCGCCGGGTCATGCTGCCCCAGCTCGCCATCGAGGACAGCAAAACGACGATCACGGCGTACGCCAGGAATTTATTTCTCATGCATCCCCCGCATCGAGTCGATCGAGAAAGTAGGCCGGCAGGTACACGGCTCCCGCCGCCAGCGCGGTGTACAGCCAGCTGGGATTGGTCGCAAACAGCAGCGGGATCGCATTGATCACCAGCAGCGCAATGACGATCTTGCGCGCCGTCTCGACATACAGCGGGTGCGGCTGTTGCTCCGCATGGACGTGCGCGCCGAACCAGGCGCGCACCTGATCCACCGACAGCGGGGTGGATAGTGACCAGGTAAGCTCTTCGGCGCTGATCTCCGCCGCCAACGACGCGGCGCCCGCGGCGAATTCGCTGACGCGCACCGTGTCGCCGATGCGCACCCGCCAGTTGAAGGCGCCGGCCGCGAACGTCACACGTGCCTGATAATCCGTGGTGCGGTTGAATTGTCGGCCGTCGAATTGCGCGCTGCCGACGCCATCCGTGCGCGGCCAGTGATCCAGCACCGTCGCGCGCCGCCACCCCTCCTCGGTTTCGATCAGCCAGATGAAAGGACGGCCCGCGGCGTACAGCAGATACTCACTCCAGGTCGAGTCGTCGTCGGCACGGCGCATTGCACCCAACACCGAGTAGCGCGTCCCCTCGATGGCGGCCTCGGCGCCGAGTGCCAGCGTGAACCGCACCGCTTCCACGGCCGCGCCGGCGGCCAGCACCGTGGCGGTGTCTCCCGCGGTGTCGACCTCGGCATGACAGCTCGGACAGACGAGGTGCACGGTCACGCCGGTGGCACAGCTCACCGGCGCGCCGCAGGACGGGCACGACAGTGCGGCCACCTTGCCGTGGAACCGTCCGGCCGAGTCGCTGATTTGACTGGGATCGCGCAGCAGCTGCGGCTTGAAATCGGTCAACGTCAAGGCGCTGCCCACGTAGAGCCGCGGCGCCGCATCCGAGAAATCCAGGCTCAGGAACCGATCGCCCGACCGAAAATCCGCGACCTGCGCCTCGTAACCCTGCCCGACCTGGAACGGCAGCTCGCCCTGGCCGGCGGTACAGCGCGCCCGGCGCACGTCGGACGCCGTGTACGAGATGCCCATCAGCGTGAGCGGCCGGCCCGGCGCGAGCCGGTCGAACGGCGGCGGCTCTGCGGGCAGCTTCTCGGCAAAGGTCAGCGCATATTGCCCCGACGCGTCGGACAGCCAGCCCGTACGGCCATCCGCGAACAACGCATACCATTCGTTCCAATAGCCGTCCGTGTACTGGTACTGGATGCGGCCGACCAGCGAGAACGACCCCGTGGCCACCTGCCCCGAGGTGCCGATCTGCAGCGGCGAATAGTCCTCCAGCACGTCCGACATCTTGCCGAGATCGCGCACCGACCCGGCATCCTTGAGCAGCGTGGTCTTGCAGTATTCGCACACCGCCATCACCGACGCCGCCGACTTGAACTGGACCGGCGCGCCGCAGCCGGGACACGCGACTTGCTGCATGACCTTGAGAGCCTGTCTGTGTGGGGGTCGCTCAGCCCACCAGTTTCTTGATGACTTCGGTCTTGGCCGCATCGAAATCGGCGGCCGAGATCAAGCCCTTGTCGAGCAGGTTCTTGAGCTGCGAGAGGCGCGTCTCCGGATCAGACGCCGCGGCCGCGGCGGGCGGTGCCGCCGCGCCACCCATTGCTCCGCCCACGCCCGCCGACGAGCCTGCACCGCCGCCGACGCCCGCCTCGCCACCACCGGCGAGTCCCTTCGCCATGGTCTGGCCGAGCACCGCACCCGCCGCGAGGCCGGCACCGATTCCCGCCACGCCGCCCTCGTTCTGGGCCGCCAGCGGAATCGCATTCGCCACCTGGTACTGGGTGTATTTGCCGAGATCACCCGACATGCCGATCGCGATGCGCTTGTCGAGTGCCGCCTGCAGCTCCTCCGGAAGGTTGATGCTGGTGACGTTGAACACATCGAGGGCCAGGCCGTAGCGGTCGAAGGCGGCCTGGACCGGGCCCTTGACCTGTTCCGCCATCAGCGTCTGGTTCGCGGCGAGATCGAGAAACGGTTTGCCCGATGCGCCCAGGGAAGTGGCCATCGTGGAGAGCAGGATGCCGCGCAGCTGCTCCTCGACCTCGTTGCGCGTGTACACCGCCCGCGTGCCGCTGATCTCGGTGAAGAACTTGCGCGCATCCGCGATGCCATAGGAATACATGCCGAACGCGCGCAGGCGCACCATGCCGAAGTCGGCATCGCGGATCGTGATCGCCTGCGGCGTGCCCCACTTGCGCCCGGTTTGCAGCCGCGTGCTGAAGAAATACACGTCGGACTTGAAGGGGGACTCGAACAGCTTGTCCCAATTCTTGAGATAGGTGAGCACCGGCAGTGTCTGGGTGGTCAGTTTGTACAAGCCCGGCCCGAACACGTCGGCGATCTTGCCCTCGTTGACGAAGACCGCGACCTGGGATTCGCGCACCGTGAGCGACCCGCCATACTGGATTTCGAAATCCTGCATCGGATAGCGCCACGCGAGCACGCCATCGACGTCCTCGTTCCACTGCAGAATGTCGATGAACTGTTTCTTGATGAACGATCCGAGACTCATGGCAACCTCCGTTGGATCCTCAAGTTACTCACGCCAGCGCGCCGGCGCTCACCGCGCCGACGGATATCGAGATCGATGCCAGCAGCACGCCGAACGCCACGTTGTTGGTTTCTATCTGCTGCTTCGACATGTGCAGCAGATGCGTGACGAGCACGTAGGTGAACAGCTGCACGGCGGCGGCGGCCGCCGACCACGCAACGAAGGCACGCAGCGAATCGGTGTGAATCAGTCCTGATGCCACCGTCATCGAAAAGCCGATGAGCGCGCCGCCCAGGGTCAGTGCGGCCGACACGTTGCCCTGGCGCACGAGGGTCATCTCATCGAACGGCGTCGCCCAGCTGTAGACCAGGAAGAAGACGATCAGCAATAAACCCGCGGCGACGAGGTGCAAGGCATAATTGACCACGATGTCCATCGGCCACCATCCCCTTCCCTGCCGCACGATTCATGCTTGACCGCATTCTAGTAATTTCCGTCTTCTTTGTCGCCTCCTGCGGTCTTGCCTATGAACTGATCGCCGGCGCCCTGTCGAGCTACCTGCTCGGCGACTCGGTATTGCAGTTCTCCACCGTCATCGGCTGCTACCTGTTCGCCATGGGCGTCGGCGCCCATCTGTCGAAATATGTGCGGGACGAGGACGTGCTGGCCCGCTTCGTCGACGTCGAACTCGCGATCGGCATGGTCGGTGGCCTGTCAGCCGCGCTGCTGTTTCTGGCCTTCGCCTGGCTCGCGGCGCCGTTTCGCGCGCTGCTTTATGTGCTGGTGTCCCTGATCGGCGCGCTGGTGGGCATGGAGATTCCGCTGGTGATGCGCGCCCTGCACGCACGCCAGGCGCGGTTCGCCGACCTCGTGAGCCGCGTGCTGACGTTCGACTACCTCGGGGCGCTCGCCGTCGCGCTGCTGTTCCCCATGGTGCTGGCGCAGCATCTGGGCCTGACGCGGTCCGGATTTCTCTTCGGCATGGTGAACGTCGCCGTGGCCCTGTGGACCATTCACTCCTTCGGCGCCGCCGTGGCGCATGCGCGGCGCCGCGTCCTGCGCGCGGCCATCGTGCTCGTGGTCCTCGCCGCGGGATTCGCGGGGTCGGATCGCCTGGTCTACTGGGGCGAGCGCGGCATGTATGGCGACGAGATCGTGCATGCGCTCACGACCCCCTACCAACGCCTGGTCATCACCCGCTGGCAGGACGACCTGCGTTTGTACATCAACGGCAACCTGCAGTTCTCCTCGCGGGACGAACATCGCTATCACGAGGCCCTGGTGCACCCCGCCATGGAGTCCTTTCCGGGCGTGCGCTCGGTGTTGATCCTGGGCGGAGGCGACGGGCTTGCACTGCGCGAAATCCTGCGCTATCCGGGCGTGCGCCAGGTGACCCTGGTCGACCTCGATCCGCAGATGACGACGCTGTTCTCCACCTCCGCACCCCTGGTCGCGCTCAATCACGACTCGTTCCACGATCCGCGCGTGCGGCTCATCAATGCCGACGCCGCGCGGTGGGTCGAGCAGAACCAGGAGAGCTTCGACGTCGCCTTCGTCGACTTTCCCGATCCGTCGACCTTTGCGCTCGGCAAGCTGTACTCGGTGCCCTTTTATGCACAGCTGAAAAAGCGCCTCTCGGCGCATGGCCTGGTGGTGGTGCAATCCACGTCGCCGTACTTCGCACCGCACGCCTATTGGTGCGTCGATGCCACGCTGCGCGCCGCCGGCTTCGAGACCTATCCCTACCACACCTACGTGCCGTCCTTCGGCGAGTGGGGCTTCATCCTCGCGAATACCGGCGGTGGCTTCACCCCGCCGACGCACTACCGCCTGCCCATGCGCTACATCGACGGCGCCGTCACCGCCGAGATGTTCGCCTTCCCGGCGGACATGCAGCGGCTCGACGTTGAACCGAATCACCTGAACACCCAGGCGCTGGTGCGCTACTTCGACGAAGACTGGCACCGGGTGATCCGGTGACGAGACTGATCCGCTGATGCGGCGCCGGGAATTCGTTCTGTCGGCTGGCGCGCTGGCCGCGGGCGGCGCCGGCCTCTTCTGGCACGAACAGCGCATCGAGGCGCACGCCATGTATCCCGGACGCGACCAGGGCCACTGGCTGCGCGACCATCACGCGCTGCCGGAACCGTCCGAAACGCTCGACACCGAGGTGCTGATCGCCGGCGCCGGCATCGCGGGCCTCACCGCTGCCTGGCAGCTCGCCAAGCACGGCGTCACCGACGTGCTGGTGGTGCCGGGGCCGGAACCGCAGGGCAACGCGGCCGGCGGCTGCGACGGCGAGCTGCGCTTTCCCACCGGAGCGCACTACCTGCCGCTGCCGGCGCTCGAATCGTCGCACATGCGCGAGATGCTGTTCGACTTCGGCATCATCCAGGCCGACCCGTTCGGCGCGAAGCCGACCTTCGATGAACGCTGCCTCGTCCACGCACCCGCAGAGCGGGTGATGTTTCGCGGCGCGTGGCAGGAGGGCTACCTGCCGGGCGACGGCGTGAGCGCCGCCGAACGCCGCGAACACGAACGCTTCTTCGCCCTCATCGACGCCTTCAGCGCTGCCCGCGGCGCCGACGGCCGGCGCGCCTTTGTGGTGCCGCTCGAACTGTCCTCCGCCGACCCACGCTTTCGCGCCCTGGATGGCATGACATTCAAGACCTGGCTCGACCTGCACGGACTGCACTCGCCCACCCTGCGCTGGTACCTGGACTACTGCTGTCGCGACGATTATGGCCGACATGACCACGAGGTGTCGGCGTGGGCCGGACTGCATTACTTCTGCAGCCGCAACGCGCAGGCGGCGAACGCCGACCGCGGTGCCGTCCTCACATGGCCGGAGGGACTGTCAGCACTCGCCAACCGGCTCGAGGGCGCGACGAGCGGACAACGCACGCTGCCGGGCAGCGTGGCGCGCCTCGACGTCGGCCCCGGCGGCGTCGAGGCGCTGTGCGTCACTCAGCACAACGGCACGTGGCGCACCGTCCGCGTCAAGGCACGCCAGGCGATCGCGGCCATGCCGCTCTACGTGCTGCAGCATGTGTTGGTCGATCCCGCGCGCCACGGCTTCGTCGCCGCCCGCGACCTGCCCGCCTACGCGCCATGGATGGTGTCGAACTTCATCATGCGCGCCTTCCCCGAAGAACAGGGCGGTGCACCCCTGGCGTGGGACAACGTCGTGTACCACGAGCCCGGGCTGGGGTACGTCGTGTCCACGCACCAGGACATCCGTGTCGGACCGCCGCAGCGCAGCGCGTTCACCGCCTACCACGCACTTTCGGATCTGTCGCCCGAGGCCGCGCGCCGCTGGCTCAACGGTGCGAGCCTCGCAGAACTGCTGCAGAGTGCAGCGCGCGACCTGCGCCTCGCCTACGGCTGGCGGCTGCCGGTGTGCGTCGAGCGGGTGGCCATCACCGTGCGCGCACATGCGATGGCAGTCCCCGGGATTGGGTTTCTCGGCAATCCGGGGCGCCTTGCGCTGCGTGCCGCCCCCGGACCGATCTTCTTCGCACACTCCGATCTGTCGGGACTGTCGTTGTTCGAGGAAGCCGCGTGGTGGGGATATCGGGCGGCCGCGGGAATCTTGCACGCGCGCTAGTGCCCGTGGCGTGGCTGATACATGCAGCGCAGCGGTTGAATGCACCGCAGAGCCATGCACGCGCTCGCAAATGTCACAAACGCAACCGATACTCCGCGTGCCATGGCCAAAAAAAACGCCCCCACCGCAGCCGTCATCGATCGCGTCATCCGCAGTCATCTGAAACGCTTGACCCAACCCGGGGTGCTCACCGTCCGCCCGGGATTCGAGATCACGAACCACCAGCTGACCGGCCGCCCGGCCATCGTCGCCACCGTGCACACCAAGACCAGCGCTCTGCCGGTAGGGCAACTGCTGCCGCGGGCGCTTGGCGGCGTCCGCGTCGATGTGCGCGAAGCGAGGCCGCAGCAGCGGTTGCGCGCCAGTGATCCTCCGGCCGCCGCGTTGACTCAGGCGTTCGGGCCACCGGAGAACGCGGAACCGACATGGCCGTATGAACGCGAAATGCCGGGTGGCCGCCTGTTGACGAGCACCAAGAGCCACCAGCAAACGGCGCTCGCGCGGCACGCGGCAGCGCAGCCCACCCTCGCCGACGCGGTGGCTGCCCGTCTGGCGAAGCCGCAGCTCCCCTACGTTCCCGCGCCCGACGAACCGCTCGATCCGGTGACGGTGACGACCACCATCACGGCGAGCGTCAGCCCCGACTCAGGCTTCGCGACCGTGAGCGAGTTTCTGCAGGGCACCCGGAACTCGTTGGTTGTAGGCATGTACGATTTCACCTCCGGCCCGCTGCTGACCGAATTCCAGAGCGTCCTCGGCGGCCGCAAGACGCTGCAAATGGTGCTGGACAATCCGGCGCCCAACCCCACGCGCGACCAAACCGATTCGCAGACCGTCAGCGCGCTCGAGTCGGCGTTGAAGGCACGCGCTCAGATTGCACGCGCCCTGACGAAGACCGACACGCTGGCGAGCGCATGGATGTTCCCCTCCGCCTATCACATCAAGGTCATCATTCGCGACGGTGCGGCGCTGTGGCTGTCGAGCGGGAACCTCAACAACAGCAACCTGCCGGACCCCACGGCCGCGCCCACCACCGAGGATCGCGACTGGCACGTCATCGTCGAGGATCCCGGACTCGCCGGGTTGTTTACCGCGTATCTCGATCAGGACTTCACCTCGGCCAAGGCCCACCAAACGCCCGCAGCGGGCGCCGCGGGGACGGCGGCGGCGGCCCATGCCAGCGCAACGCTCGGCGAAGCCATCGCGGACGCATCAGCCAAACTTGCCGCCGTCACGAACCCCGTGATCCCCCGCCCACTCACCACGCGCACCGCGGCCACGAGTGCCACGGCCGCCCAGGCGTTCACCGACGTCGCCGTCAAGATCACACCGCTGCTGACGCCGGACACGCTGCCCTCGGATCCGAGCCAGGGACAATACCTGTCCACCATGGTCAAACTCATCGCTAGCGCCCGCAAGTCGCTGTACATCCAGCTGCAGTACATCGAGTCGTCCCCGACCACCGGAGACTACAACCAACTGCTGCAGGCGATTGCAGCCCGCATCGCCGCCGGCGTCGATGTGCGCTTGATCGAGAGTCTCGAATACGGCGAGAAATGGGCGGAGAAGATGAAGGCGGCCGGCGTCGATCTGACCGGCAACATTTCCCTGCAGCCGAACGTGCACAACAAGGGCTTCGTGATCGACTCGAGCGTCGTCGTCGTCAGCAGCCAGAATTTCTCGCCCGAGGGCGTGCGCTTTAATCGCGACGCCGGCGTCATCATCGAAAGCGCTGCGATCGCTCAGTATTTCGAGAAGGTGTTCCTGGGCGACTGGGCCGGCCGCGCCAAGCCGTTTGCGCGCGGCGATTAGACAGTCCGAAAACCCGCAAGCGCCATCCCGTATTTCGTCCGGTATCGTCGTCGGGCCCTTACTGGTCAGCGTTGCGAATGCCATGAGTCAATCCACCTGTCTTTTCGTTAATTAATATTGTCAGCAAACAAAGTTGTGCCGGACCATCGGACTTGCGGATCACCCTGCGCAAACTATCCGGAGTTACCCGATCTGCGATCCCAAGGGCATGAGATCGATGTCAGTCGCTCATCGCGCCACAAAAACCCAGCGACCATGGACATGCCACGCAGCGCGTAGATCACTGAGCCAACTCATCAAGCGGCCCTGGTCACCAATCGTTTCATGGCATCTCTCGACCACCCCCCGGAACAGTGTCCGAACAACAATATATATCGCGCCCCGTCGCGGCATGCGTCAAGCGACGAAACTCCCCAGTTCGTATCGAAAACCTACTCGTACGCTCCCCGGGGCGCGACACCTCGAACCTGACAAAAGTTCGCTGCGCTGTCCTGGTCCGTTTGGCTCATGGCCCTCGCCGCACATCACCCTCTACTCTCGACTCCGGTCTTTCAACATCATCCATCGGAGGCTTACATGCTTTATTCAAATGGCGATGCAAATTTTTCGGCCCATCAGGCGCAGCCACTGAACTCGTTCTCGAATACGCTCGCACCCCAGGGCGGCGGCGCAGTCGGGTGGCAACAACAGCCGGAGCTGCAACATGCTTTGCAACAGTTCATCGCGCAGCAGCTCGCGCAGCGCCAGCAGGCCGGCGCCCAGCCCTGGCAATTCGCGCCGAGCCACGCCGTGGGCTCGACGCCACAGGCGCACATGGTGCAACAGATAGCGCACTCGCTGCACGTGCTCGCGCAGCAGCTCGCACATCTCGTCGCACAGGGCACACAAGGTGCCGCGCAGCTGGGCGTGAACCAGCCGCTGTTGAACCAGTCATTGTTGGGTCAATCGTTGCTTAACCCGACACTGGGAAATTCATATTTCCCTGCGGCATTGGGCCAACAGTTCGGCGCGGGCCAGCAGTTCGGCGCGGGACCGCAGTTCGGCATGGGTCAGGCGTTGCACTAGGGCAACCCGGCTGACCACGTCACTGATCGCAATTCAACCGTAATCACGACCGAGACAGGAGCGCACGACCATGGCTGAGCAAAAAGATGATTCCGTCCAAATGGCGAAACCCTTGCAGACCCGTAAGTCGGCGCCAACGTCCGCTC
>Ga0116230_10005104_pt1 | contig 12875 bp, 13 predicted proteins | sample S1TSphfallax_3_FD_88678 | JGI IMG/M metagenome (GOLD analysis project Ga0116230, IMG submission 88678) | Host-associated microbial communities from peat moss isolated from Minnesota, USA - S1T2_Fd - Sphagnum fallax MG | ecosystem: Host-associated > Plants > Peat moss > Unclassified | place...
ACTTGACCACATATTGCTGCTTTGCCATATCCGCCTCCGCGATTCATGGCGCAAGACAGAATCATCCCTTCAATATGAAATCAATACGGATTAGATAACGCAGACCACTAGATATTGATTTGGAACGAATTCTTATCGCTTGGGTGATTCCACCCAAGCGGAAAGCGCTCTAAAATTTGTCGTCCGGGCTCGTCGCAAGGTTTTTCCGGATCATCCCGCTCCACACAGCGAAAACTAAGCCGCTCCCAGCCAACAGCGCCATAGCAATATAGGCACCTGCCCCGAACCGGCTTGTCAGCCAGCCGCAGGCAATGGTCGAGAGCGCCATCAGGAGCGATGACGCCGTCGAATACCAGCCCTGCATGCGGGCGCGATGATTTTTACCTGCGAGATGACCCAGCAAAAGTACCGTGCCGAGATAGGTCGAGGCGAATGTCAAAGCGTGCATCATCTGCAACGCAAGAATGATCAAGGCGGGCGGGTGCATCGCCATCGCGCTCCAGCGCAAGACGGCACCCGCCGCGCCGAAAGCTAAAAACTGTGACGCGTTCTTGGTCCCGCCGAGATAATGTTCGGCCGAGAAAAATAACAGGCATTCCGCCGCGACGCCGGTCGCCCAGGCGACGCTCACAAACCCCGGCGACAGGCCCTGCCCTTCCCAGAGCAGGGTGCCGAACGAATAGACCTCCGCATGGCTTGCCTGCGTCAAGGAACCCGCCGCGATGCAAATGATCGCCAGCCGCAGGTCCGCGGGATTTTCGGTGAGGCCGCCGCGCGCGGTCGGATCGAACCGCACTTTGCGCATGGTGAACCCCGCCCAGATCGCCGCCCCCGCGGCGAAAAGAGCCAGAAGGATCATCGCGAAAATGATCCGCTCGCCGGGAAAGACCTGTACGACCCAGCCCGAGGCCAGCATCATCACAAGGGCGCTCAGCGATGCGCCCATGCGCACGCGGCCATAGCGCACCGGCGGCTGGCGGGCTTTCTCAAGCCTGCGGATTTCGGACAGGCTTAAAGCGTCGGCCAGCGACGGCATCGTGCCTTGCGCCGAAATGGCAAGCATCGAACCTAAAAAGATCGGCACAAAGCCTTTGACGAATCCAAGCGCGAAATAACCGGCACACATCGCAGACGCGCAGACGGCGAGCGTCACTGCGATGCCGCGCTTATCCGCGATATAGGCGATCAAAGGCGTCGCCAAAATGCGTACGGCAAAGGGCGCGCCGGTGACGAGCGCGATCTCGCCGTCGCCAAGGCCGCGCGCTGCCAGCCAAACCGGAAAATAGGTGAGATAAAGCCCAACTGTCGCGAAAAGCGCAGCGGAGAGAAAATACAGCCGCCACGCAATTTCGTTGCGCATCCGCCTCGCGGCGGATTTGACCGGCAGGCTCATTCCATAACAGCGGCTTTGAGAATACAGACCATCATCGCAGCCGCTGGTTCCGCCGAGACATTGCGGATTATATGCGGCCGGTCGCAGCGATAGCGCAGAGTTTCCCCTGCCCTCGCCCGCTCGATCGTGCCAGCCACCTCGACTTCGATCTCGCCAAGATTGACCGAGAGACACTCGACCGAGCCGCGCTGATGCGCCTCAGATTCGAGCACGCCGCCCGGATCGGCTGAAAACTCGTACCATTGCAACCACTCTACCGTCTTGATCCAGCCGATGATCGCGAGCCTGCATTTGCCATCGTCCGACACGAGAATCGGCGTATCGCCCTTTGAGCATTTTTCGAGAAAGGGCTCGTCCTCAGCCGGTTGCAAGACGCGTTCGATCGACACGTCGAGCGCATGCGCAAGGCGCCAGATGGTTGCTAAAGTGGGGTTGGTTTCGTTGCGTTCGATCTGGCTGATGATCGATTTCGCGACACCGGATTGTTCGGACAATTCCGACAGCGAGAGATTATACGTTTTGCGCAGGCGCTGAACCGTTTTGCCGAGTTGTCCCGATAAAGCCAGCGCTCCCGCCTCGAGCGCTTTGACTTTGTCGCGTCCTTCCACACCCATGGTCTGCTCTCGTGGTCAAAACCTGTTTGTGATAATAATCGATTTTGTTTGAAATATCGAACGTTCGTTTAAACAGATCCGTGCTTCGACTGCCTTCCATGACGAAGTATTTCGAGGTCTCTCGAGTTAAATCAAGAAAAGAGGGCGAGTTTTTCGAGCAGCGGGAGGCTGTCGATCGCAGCGAGCGCGGCGAGGCGGGGATCTTCTCCCGGACCCGTTATTTCGAAGGGCACGGCGCGCGGCAGCAAGGGCTGGGGGGCGGCTTCGGACAAAAGCGCGGGTTGAGGATGACTCTCAGGCGGCGGCTCTGGCAGCGGTCCGGTTGGCACATCCTGAGAAAAGTCCGCGAGCCGATCCAAAGGCGCATCGAGCATCGGCCTCTTCTCGGAAGCCCCGCCGCGCGGCATAGCGGACTCCGCCGCGTTACCTGTCCGAAGGCCCGCTATGGCGCGCACCTGCGCATCCAGATCGTCGCAAAGATAAGGGTCAGCACCGCTTTCGCGAAGGTCGCCGACGATGCCGGACAGCCGCGCGGCAATTTCTTCAGCCCTTTGCGTCAAAAGCCGCAAATGCGGAGACACGTCGGGCGGCGGTAAAGCCTTAGTGCCTGTAACGGCCTTTTCCAAACGCCCGATCGCAGCAAGCATTTCCTGAACTTCTTCGACACGGCTCCGCCGCGCATATTCCGCGAGAAACCAGCGGCCCCGCACCGTCTCCACAACCGCGGCATGGATCGAGTCGTAATCTTCTTCGGTCATGCCCTCGGGCGGGGGAAGCGCAGCCATATCGTCGTGATCTATCCTGCGATGCGAATCATCGCCGATGAGTGTGCGCGATGAAGCGGCGAATGCAAGAGACCGGTCATGGTAAAGCCAAGCTGAAAGATTTTTTTCGCGCCTGATCGGCTGCCATTCATGCCTTATGCGGCGCAGGGCCGAACCCTATCGGACCTAAAAGCGGAAACCGGTTTTAGGACAATCCGATGCGTTCCGATTAAGCAGCTCTTTGACTTTCCAGCTTCCGGCGCTATCTGCACCTCATAATTACCAGCCGAATTGCCAATCAAAATTCCACGCCCATTTAACATGCCAATTTCACAAATCACTTTCGTCAGAACCACCTTAATTGCGATTTTGGTGGGCTTCGCCGCGCTTGTTACGATCGTATCCTCGACTCTATGGCTGGTGAGCGAAACCAAAACCTATTTCGGCGTTGTGACGCGCTCGCATCGATTGAGTGCCGAACTTGCCAATCTGCGAAACCTGGTGCTCGATGCAGAAACCGGGCAACGCGGCTATCTGCTGACGAGCGACGAAAGTTACCTCGTCCCTTACGATGAAGCACGAACGAAGGTCGCACCGGAACTCGATCTCATCCATTCGCTTCTCGCCGATGAACCCGCGCAAAAAGCCGCTTTCGCGCGGCTGTCTGAAATCATAACGAATAAAATGTCGGAGCTGGCTCAGACCATCACGCTCGCCAAAACAAATGGGCATCCGGAAAAAGCGCTGGCGCTCGTCAAAACGGATCGCGGGCTCGATCTGATGGTCGAAGCACATGGCATTTTGGCAGCCCTCATCGAGCAGGCAAATACGAATATCGCCAACGCCTTCAAACATCAGCAAGAAAATATCGCAGGTTTGCGTTTCGTCACGAGCGCTGGCGCTTTCGTCATTTTCGCCGTGATTGGCGGATGTTTCTTCATCGTGCTCCGCTATACGAAGCAGCTTGCCGAAACCGAAAATCACATCAAAGAACTAAACGCCGGACTTGAAGAGCGTGTCCGCGAGCGAACAGCCGATCTTGGACGCGCCAATGACGAGATCCAGCGCTTTGCCTATATCGTGACGCATGACCTGCGCGCGCCGCTCGTCAATATTATGGGCTTTACCAGCGAACTCGAAGCCAGCCTCGCGCCCATCCAGAGCTACATCGGCGAAAGCGACGGCCTTTTGAAGGCTCAGCACTTTGAGGAGGCACGCGCCGCGGCTGTCGAAGATTTGCCGGAGGCGATCGGATTCATCCGCTCGTCGACCCGCAAAATGGATGGATTGATCAACGCCATCCTGAAGCTGTCGCGCGAAGGCCGCCGGACCCTTAAGCCCGAGCTAATCGATGTTGAACTTCTTCTGCGGAATGTCTCTGATAATATTCAGCATCAATTGAGCGAAGCCGGTGGAACGCTTGAGATCGAGGGTAAAGTGGCGCCGATTGTCACCGATAGGCTGGCGCTCGATCAGATTTTCGGCAATTTGCTCGATAATGCGGTGAAATATAGAGATCCAACGAGGCCGCTTACGCTGAAAATCCGGCTCGGCAATGAACTCGACCGGCGCATTTACGTTGCCATCGAGGATAATGGGCGCGGAATCGCAAAACAGGATCATGACCGCGTTTTCGATCTGTTTCGCCGGTCCGGCTCACAAGACCAGCCTGGAGAAGGTATAGGGCTTGCTCATGTCCGCAGCATGGCCCGAAACCTTGGCGGCGATATCATGCTCACGTCCGAACTGGGACGCGGATCGACGTTTAGAGTAAGTATTCCAAAGGACTTACGCAGATTTACCGGAGTGGCTTGACGTGAATGAAAACGCAAAACCCGTCAAGATCGTCATGATCGAGGATGATGAAGGCCATGCGCGGCTGATCGAAAAAAACATAAGGCGTGCCGGAGTCAGCAACGAGATCGTCCCCTTCACGAATGGGACGGCCGCCTTGCATTATCTGTTTGGAACCGATGGTGCTGGCGATGCGAATTCCGGGCGCCAGCTTCTTATTCTTCTCGATTTGAATTTGCCCGACATGACCGGCATCGATATCCTCGAAAAGATCAAATCGGAATCGTCCACAAAACGTTTGCCGGTCGTGGTTTTGACGACGACCGACGATACGCGCGAAATTCAACGCTGCTACGATCTTGGCGCCAACGTCTATATTACGAAGCCGGTGAATTACGAAGGTTTCGCAAATGCGATCAGACAGCTTGGTCTTTTCTTCGCCGTCATGCAGGTTCCGGAAGCCGGCTGAGCATGTCAGCTAGCTCCGTATCTGTCTTATACGTGGACGATGATCCGGCTCTGACGCGGCTTGTTCAAAAGGTTTTGGGCCGCCGCGGCTATGAAATCGAAACCGCGGCCACAAGCGAAGCCGGTCTTATCCGAATTGCAAAAGGCGGCATAGACGTCATCGTCCTCGATCATTTTTTGACAGCCGGAACCGGCCTCGATTTCATGGCGAAGTTACGCGGATCGTCGCCCGCCGCGCCGCCCGTCGTCTATGTCACAGGAACGGATGAGGCCGCCGTCGCGATCGCTGCTCTTAAGGCAGGCGCGGCGGATTACGTCTTGAAAACCGTCGGCGACGAGTTTCTCGAACTTCTGAGCAGCGCGATCGACCAGGCCATGGAAAAGGCACGGCTGGAACGCGAGCGTGACAGGGCTTTGGAGGAAATGCGCGCCGCGCGCGACAGAGCTGAAATTCTTCTCGACGAGGTCAACCACCGGGTCGCGAATAGTTTGTCCCTGGTCGCGGGCCTAGTCCGGATGCAGGCGAAATCGCTCGAAGATTCGGCCGTGAAAACCGCTTTGGAAGAAGTGCAGGCGCGCATTTCAGCTATCGCAGGTGTGCATCGGCGGCTTTATACGGCCGACGACGTGCGCCATGTCGAAATCGCAGGCTATCTGACGAGCCTTCTGGAGGAATTGGAGGCGACGATGAAAGCCTCGGGACATTCCTCGACCGTAAGTCTTATCGCCGACCGCACAAGTGTGCAGACGGATAAGGCCGTTTCGATCGGCGTGATGATCACCGAGCTTGTCACGAACGCATTCAAATATGCCTATCCCGGCGAAACCGTCGGCGAAATACGCGTGCGGTTTTCGCGCCTCGCGTCGAACAGAGTCAAGCTGAGCGTCGAAGACGACGGGGTCGGATGGTCCGGCGAAGGCACCCCCAAAGGAACCGGATTGGGAAGCCGCATTGTGACCGCGACGGCGAGAAGCCTTGGCTCTTCGATCGAATATCTGGGGCAGAAAGGCTGCTGCGTCAGCCTTGAATTCGAAGTGTGATGCCTACTATTCAGGACTCATCCGCTGCGCGGACGTAAGCACATCATCTGCTGTGTTGTTCGTGATCGCGCCAGTTTTTTCCGAATTCATGTAGTCATCGGCCTGATCGAGATCGAAGAGGGCCCCGTAACGCCGGGAATGAAAGAGCTGCCGTCCGATCGGAGCGTGAAGCAGAGACGCTTCTCCGGTTTTCTGTGTTTTGACGACCAGATCGGGATGCTCCCAGAACCGGTGGCCGATTTCGGAAAAAAGGCTGTGCATCAAAACTCTTCCCAATCCTGATCGGCTTTGGGCTTTGGCGCGGCCCCGCCCCGGCCCACGGCCTTCATCGCTGCCACAGGTTTCGAAGGCGCCGCGGGCCGCTTGTCCGCTTGCGGCGGCGCACTCTGTTTCGCCATGCCATTGTCGGGGGCGACGCGGAAACCTGCCATCAGTTTGAAGAGTTCCGCTGTTTGCTCCGCGAGGCCATGCGTGGCGGCGGTCGATTCCTCGACCATGGCAGCGTTTTTCTGGGTCATCTGATCCATCTGGTTGATGGCAGAATTGACCTGCGCCAAAGCCGTCGATTGCTCTTGCGCGGACCCCGCGATGTTGATGACAATGCCATTGATCTCGGAGACCTGCTCGACGATCCGCGTCAGGGCTTTGCCTGTCTGCCCGACGAGATCGACGCCTTCTTCAACCTGGCTGCGCGAGGCGAGGATCAAGGATTTAATCTCTTTCGCGGCCTCGGCGGACCGTTGTGCCAAAGCCCGCACTTCCGAAGCAACAACGGCGAAGCCGCGGCCAGCATCTCCAGCGCGCGCCGCCTCCACACCCGCGTTCAAGGCAAGCAGGTTGGTTTGAAACGCGATCTCGTCGATCACGCCGATGATCTGGCCGATCTGGCCGGACGACTTTTCGATATTCGTCATCGCCGCGACAGCCTTGCGCACGACCTCGCCGGAATGTTCAGCGCCAAGCTTAGTGTTGCCCACCACGTCGCAGGCCTGTTTGGCACCGGCGGCGGTCGTACGGACGGTCGCTGTGATTTGATCGAGCGCGGCGGCGGTCTCTTCGAGGCTCGCGGCCTGCTGCTCTGTGCGTTTCGAAAGCTCGTCCGCGGACGCTTGAATTTCGGCGGTGCTTTTTTGAATGCCCATCGCGGTCCCGCCGATGTCCCACATCGCTTTTTTGAGGTTACCGCGCGCTTCATTGAAATCGGTCCGCAATTTTTCAATCGCGGGCGCAATTGGCGTTTCAATTTTGAAAAAGAGTTCACCGCGCGCCAAATGTTCCAGCGCCTCGCCGATCACAGTAACGGCATGGACGCGCTCAGTGACGTCCGTCGCAAATTTCACGATCCGCATGACCTTGCCATTGGGATCGAAGATCGGATTGTAATTGGCCTGAATCCAAATCTCTTTGCCGTCCTTGCCGATGCGCTTGAAATCCTGAGACACGAATTCGCCGCGCGCGAGCTTAGCCCAAAATTCGCGGTAATCGGCCGATTGCGCATAGGCCGTTTCGACGAACATGCTGTGGTGGCGGCCGACAATCTCATCGAGCCGGTAGCCAAGCAATTGCAGGAAGTTGTCATTCGCCGTGATGACGGTGCCATCGACCGCGAATTCGACCACCGCCCTGGATCGTGAAATGGCGGCGAGCTTGCTGGCATTGACAACGGACTCAAGCTTTTTGGCAGTGATATCCGTCGCGATTTTCACAATCTTTTGAACTTTGCCTTGCGCGTTCACAATCGGATTGTAGGACGCTTCGATCCAAATTTCCCTACCGCCCTTGCCGAAGCGCTTAAACTCATGGGCCTGGAATTCTCCACGTCCGAGCTTGGCCCAGAATTCCTTATATCCGGGGCTTTGCGCATAGTGCGGTTCGACGAACATGCTATGATGTTTGCCAGCGATTTCGCTGAGGTCGTAACCGATCACATCGCAGAAGTTCTTGTTCGCGGTCAGGATCGTTCCGTCTGGATCGAACTCAATGATCGCCTGGGATTTATGGATCGCACTCAAGATGGCTTTGGCATCTGCGCCCATATCGAAAAGTTTGGAAATCATTTAGCTGCTGACCTAGCGTAGATAAAATCTAACAACATCATACGCAGCAAATTTTAATAAACGATTTAACGAAGCTTTTATTTTATATCGCAACCGCTGGAAGTTTTACATTAAACCAGGAATCTTTTTATTTTCAGTTACTTGAATGGATTGCCGCCCAATAGGACAATAGCGCCGAAGACCGCTGTAACCGCTGCGATGAAGCAGAGCAGCGCAGTACCTCTCCCAGCGGTTACAAGGCTGGGTTGATCGATATAGGCCGCTTTTAGTTTACGGCCGGAGATCATGGCGCGGATGAGTCCGCTCTTCCCGGCAAGATCGTAGAGAACATTCGCTGCGATGTGGATGGCGGCGAGGCAGACGATCAGATCGAACCCCAGCCGGTGAAAATGCGCCGCGCCATCGACCGCCGCCTCGGACACTGTTTTGGCAAGCGGCCCTTCGATGATGAGCCTATCCTCGTCGGCTGCGTAAAGGCCGAGAACGCCTTGGAGCCCCAAGGCGGCAAGCAGCATGATGATCATCCAGCCGCCGAGCGGATTATGCCCTAGATAGGGCTGCCGCTTTTGTTTGATGAGCGCCGCGGCATAAGAAAGCACCCCCCTCGGCCCCTTGAGGAAAGCGCCGAAGCGCGCAGTCGAACTGCCGGCAAATCCCCATAGGATCCGGAAGACGATCAAGACGAGGATCGCATAGCCATTGGCCTTGTGCCACAGAGGCACAGCGCCGCCGTATTTATTGCTGACCCACGCCAGAACAACGAGAAGGACCAAGAGCCATTTGAAGAGACGCGTCGGGAGATCCCAGGCTTTGACGAAATGGGAGTCTTCTGAATCTCGCTCTGGACGCAAATCTTTTTCCGGCACCATCAGCTGATCTATTTTTTCTCCCGGTAATCGTCATGGCAGGCTTTGCAATCGCCGAGCACTTTGGGGAAATTCGCCTTGAGGCTCGCCAAATCCGTGATGTTTCCCTTGGCCGCCGCCGCGTCGGTCCCGAGCTTTTCATAAAGCACATCGAACTTTGGTTTTTCATCCCAAATCTTCGGCAAAGCCTCAGTCTTATGGCCGGTCTTCGAGTCATCGGGGAAGAGACCGGGCAATTTTTTGACGCCATCCATATAGGTATCGAGAGCCGCTTGCACAGGAGCAATCTCAAATGGCGCGTCTCCCTTGAGCATAGCAGCGACCGGCTTGGTCGCATCGCCGAAACCTTTCAAGATCTTCTGGCGCTCCTCGATCGGATCGGCGTGGGCGGCACTCGATCCCGCGATCAGCGCCATCAAGACACCAGCAACATAAAATTTCGACATGATTTCATCCTCGCTTGGCGGAACCGACGGGCTCGCGACATGGCTCTACTCAACCGGGACCGCTTTTCATAGATAGATTTCCTCGGATCACGCCAGAGTTACGGAAGGCAAATCGGCGGCCGCAAGCGACTGGCCTCTTCAAGCTGACGGAGCCCATACTTATCTGATTCAAACGATAGGAACAAAACCATGCTCGAAGACTACTCCCCCTCATTCATCCTCGATGAATCCTCACATGAACCGCCGGAGATTATATTTTCGGGCGCTTCGGATGACGGAGCGCTTCTCGACGCTTATTCGCAAGCCGTGACCGATATCGTCGATCGGGTCGGTGCTAGCGTTGTAAGGATCAACATTCGCCGCGACGGCAAACCGGCGGGCTCCGGCTCCGGCGTGATCGTTTCGCCTGATGGACTCGTCTTGACGAACAGCCATGTGGTGCAAGGCGCCAAACGCGCCGAGGTCACGACGCTCGACGGCCGCTCACTGTCTGCCCGCGTGCTGGGCGATGATCCCGACACCGATCTTGCGTTGATCAGAATCGACGAAGATACAAGGCTGCCCGCGGCCCGGCTCGGCGACTCGAAAAAGCTAAAGCGCGGCGAGATCGCCATCGCGATAGGCAATCCGCTCGGGTTCGATGCAACTGTAACGGCTGGCGTGATTTCGGCGCTTGGCCGCTCGCTCCGCTCGAAGAATGGCCGCCTGATCGATGACGTGATCCAGACCGATGCCGCCTTGAACCCTGGCAATTCGGGCGGCCCGCTTGTATCGTCGCGCGGTGAGGTCATCGGAATCAATACTGCGATCATCACCGGCGCGCAGGGCATTTGTTTTGCCGTTGCTTCAAACACGGCGAGCTTTGTGCTCGGCGAGATCGTCAAACATGGACGCGTGCGCCGCGCGCATCTCGGTATTGGCGCGGGCACGGTTCCCCTGCCCCGTAGGATCGCGCTGCGTCTTGGTCTTTCGCAAGCGACAGGCGCCGTCATCACGGCGATCGAACCTGACGGCCCCGCGGATCATGCGGGACTTCTGACGGGCGATATCCTGCTTGCCATCGACGGCGCGCCGGTTTCAGGCGCGGATGATCTCGTGCGGTTGGTCGACCAGGACAAGATCGAGCGGACGATCCCGCTCGATTTCCTGCGCCGTTCGGATCAGCGGCGGGTTTGGGTCGCGTTGCGCGAGCGTTGACGCATCGGACCCAAAAGTGGGAACCGGGTTTGGGGCAAATCCGATGCGTTAATAAAAAATGGACCGCCGGACCCATCAGAGCATGTTCCGCAAAACTGTGCGCGGTTTTGCGAAAAGAACATGCTCCGACATATTGATTTGGAGCGAATTCTTATCGCTTGGGTGATTCCACCCAAGCGGAACGCGCTCTAGCTAGAACACTTGACCCGAAACCCCTTTGACTTTCGGGTCCGGTTTTAGAGCTCGACCTTCTCGCCTGCCTGAATCCAGCCTTGCATGCCGCCCGGATAATGCGCCTTGATGTCGGAACGGCCCGCGGCCTGCGCGGCTTCCAAAGCCTTCAGAGAACGTCCGCCCGCGCGGCAGGACAGCACAACTTTCTTGCCGGGCGGCGCTGTTGGAATATCCGCGACCTTGAAACTCTGCAAAGGATTGAGGATCGCGCCGGGCATATGCCCTTCTTTGAATTCATTCGGCTCGCGCACATCGACCAGAATGATCGAGCCATCGGCCAGGCCCGCCTTCAAATCGTCCAAAGATACATTTTCGACAACCGCCGCCATGAGATTAGTCCTGCTATGAGAAAACCGTTCGAATGCTAGAATAGCCCGTCACGGCGGGGAGGCCAAGAGCCGGAAGAGCGAGGTGTCGGAAGAGCAAGGGGCTCTCTCATGCTCTTGCTTCGATGCTTCGAGACGGGTCCCGCGGACCCTCCTCAGCATGAGGGATCTTCACTTCCTCGCTCTCACCCTGGGACGCCGCGCCGATAGAACCTTCAATTTGGATTCATGCTTTGAAACGGCCCTATTATCTTCTCGATGTTTTTACCCAAACGCCGCTGTCGGGCAATCCGCTGGCTGTCGTCCTCGACGCGGCTGGGCTCGACGACGACCGCATGCAAAAGATCGCACGCGAATTCAATCTGTCCGAAACTGTTTTCGTCTTCGATCCCGTCGATCCGGTCAACACCGCCAGACTGCGGATTTTTACAACCGTCAAGGAGCTTCCTTTCGCAGGTCATCCGACTGTCGGCACCTCAGCGCTTCTTGCCGAATTGAGAGCATCTGCGTTTTTAAAAAGCCGCGATGTCGGCGTGATGATCGAGGAAAAGATCGGAATCATATCATGTACCGTGCGCCGCCCTCAGGGTAGCGCCATCGTCGCGCATTTCGATCTGCCGAAATTACCTGAACGCCTTGCAGCGCCTCCGCCAAACGCTGTCCTCGCGGCGGCACTCGGGCTTCAAGAAGTAGATCTCGGTTTTCGGTCGCATGAACCGACCATTTTCACGGCAGGTCTTCCGACCACGCTCGTTCCGGTCAAGGATCTTGCTACGATCGCAAGCGTGCGCCCTGATCTGTCCAAGTTTGGCGATGCTTTCGGCGAGACCGCCGCCTATCTCTATACAAGCGACACCAACGATCAAAACAACGACCTTCACGCCCGCATGTTCGGCCCAGCATTGGGCGTCTTCGAGGATCCAGCCACGGGCGCTTCCGCGGCCGCTCTGGCTGGCGCTTTGATGATATTTGAAAATCCGGAGCCCGGCGATCATACCGTGCGTATCGAACAAGGGTTTGAAATGGGACGCCCGAGCCTTATCGTGCTCGGCCTTAACGTCAAAGACAGCGCGCTTCAAAGCGCTTCGATCGGCGGCCCCGCCGTGATCGTCGGACAAGGCACGATTGACCTATGATATGGGGCGAACCGCATATCGAAACGGTCACGCATATCGATTATGTTTTGGAAGAGCGCGTCTGGTCTTTCGCCGTGGATCGCGCGGATGAGATCGATGCGCAGTGGCAGAAGCTGTGCGCGCTCAAACCCCGCCTCTTCAATGGCCGCGTCATGATGATGTCCAGCTATCGCATCGACGAAGACGGGCAAGGCAGGGTCTTGCGCGGGACTGGCTTCGAGGCGGATTTCAAAGCCTTTCAAGCCTGGCGGTCTTTTGGGTTTCCCGACAAAAGCGTGATCAATTGCTTTGCCATGGCGGCGCTGCGCTCCGCCGATGGCGCTTTCATGCTCGGCCGCATGGGCGATCACACCGCCGCCGCCGGACAGCTTTATTTTCCGGCCGGAACGCCGGACCCAAGCGATGTGAAGCAGGGACGCATCGATCTCGACGGCAGCGCTCTTCGCGAACTGAGCGAAGAAACCGGTCTGACCGCGAACGATGTCGCGATTTCTAAAGATTGGACGCTGGTCTTCGACGGGCCCCGGCTCGCCTGCATG
>Ga0116230_10005106_pt1 | contig 12873 bp, 9 predicted proteins | sample S1TSphfallax_3_FD_88678 | JGI IMG/M metagenome (GOLD analysis project Ga0116230, IMG submission 88678) | Host-associated microbial communities from peat moss isolated from Minnesota, USA - S1T2_Fd - Sphagnum fallax MG | ecosystem: Host-associated > Plants > Peat moss > Unclassified | place: USA...
AAATAAAAAATGTAATATCCTTATTTGATGGATTAAATTTTTTTGATATCTACCCCAACACTAATATTTTCCCTCGAGGAGAAAAGGACTAAATTACACTAAGTTGCCCTAAGGAGCAATTTTCCCTAGGGAAAAAGGGATAATGTTCTTCAGGGGAAAATCAATTACATTCCCCCAAGGATTAAGTTCTTAAATATTTGACAAAAAATTAGAGGGGATAAAAATTGTTTAAATTAAATGTTTTTCATTCCTTTGGAAAAATCTCGAAATTTAGATATCTAAAATGATCTTGCATTCTTGATTTGAAAGTATGAATTAAAAGTTATGATAATAAAAAAGTTGGGGGTCAAATTTCCCTATTTGACCCTTGGATCTTCTTTTCGTCATAACTTTTAGCCTAACTTTTAGCTCGTACATTCGAATTGAAAATGCAAGATCATTTTAGATATTTACATTTTAAAATTTTAAAATCTTTTCAATGACATAAATTATGATTAATTTGGACAAATTTTACCCCTTATACTTTCTTATCAAACATTTAAAAACTTGCTCCCTAGGGCAATTCAATACCCAAAGAGAAGGTAACTCCCTTCCTCCCAGGGGGAGAAAGGTTTAAGGTTTAAATGTGTGCTAAGTGGTTGTAGCTTGTATCATTTCATGATTTTTCCACAACTACCATTTTTTTAGTCTTGTTATTTATAATGTTCGCAACGCGTTATCAACTTGCACATTTATGTTTCATGAATGCATTTAATAGATTCTAGAGGGAAATTAAGAACATGGATCAACACCAATACTCAAGTGTCAACAACTTAGAAGAAGGTAAATGCTTTTTGTTCTCTTCCTTTATTGTGTTTTCATGAATGTTTATAAGGTTTCTTAGGTTGAGTGTTTTTTAAATGTCTTTAAATTAAAGAATTTGTAGGTGAATCAAACTTCCAAAGAGAAGAAGGGTTGATTGCTTTCTAGAGCATTTTACATTAAAGATTATAGAGGCGAATCAAGCTTTTGAAAAATAGAGAGCAAGGTTGTAAAGGGGTGAAATTGTGGCCACCGATCATTACCATCCTCTAGGGGTAAGACCAGGGGGCAAGGTTGACACCTTATTACTCCACAAAAAGAACTACCCTCCCTAGCTTACTCTACTACAAGTACTCAAGTAATAATTAAGAAATCACACAAGGAAAAGTAAAGAATATAAAGGTTTGTTATTTAAGGCTAAACCTACCATCTTGTAAGTAATATAATCCAAGGAATATGGAATAGAATCTAGGGAAGGGAGTAATATGAGAAAGGGGGGAGAACCTAGGAGTAGTTAATCTCCCTGATTATATAATACCTTCAACACCCCAATATTTTGCCTAGGGAATTTATAGATCTTTCTACCACTAATATCTTTCCTTCCCCATGCATGCAGGGTTTCTAGTGGCTTTGCCTACCACCTACAACCTTTGAAAAGTCCTTCCTTTGTTATGTACCTTTTGCAACCAATTGTCTTCCCTCTAAGCTCTTGCCTATTGCTTGCAACAATGCCTTTTAGCTTGCAAGAGGTAGGGTTGTTATCTTGTGAACGCATGAATGTGAGCAATGAACACATGAGCATGAACATGTGAACCTAAGTGAATCTTTTCAGGAATATCTTATTGACATTGACATAAATTTTTTGACACATGGGATGGAATATTTGGTGACATGGCAGGATATTCTACCACGTGTCATAGATGAACAACATTCTTGGATGATAAATAAAATGGATTGACTTTTATAAAAGATGGATGCCAAACCTATGAAAATCATGGATGACCCACTATCTCATTCATAAAGGATGGAATAAAATTTCATGTTGGTTTTATCTTGAAAAATACAACACATGAAATGTTGATGTAATACTTCAAAGGCTTACTTCATATTTTCCTAATATGAATTTGTACAACATCTAAACCATTTTTAAAAATTAACTAAATCCATTCAATGGCATATAAACTTGTTGATTCACCAAGGGGTATGTGTTAACCCATACATTGCCCATTCACCGCAAAGAGGCATGTACTTGTTAGAAATTAAGACAAAACCCGACTACAAGCGTATTGGCCCACCAAGAGGTATGTGTCAATCCATACATTACCCATTCACCACAAAGAGGCATGTGCCCATTAGGAATTGAAACAATGCAATGTAACCATTAGCACTTTACATTGTTTATACAATTTTAAGCTATTGGTTATTTTCATTCACAATCTCAACCTCTTGCATCTACCACCATTTTGGCAACTTATATAATCAAATTCCAATTTCCCCCCTTTATAACTAATTTGCCCGATCTATATCTAAATTTTCATTTACTCCACCCTTACTAGCTAGTTGCATCCTTTCTACCTCTAAAATTTGTTTATAAACATGAAACCTTTATTCTACAATGAGAAGAAAAAAATTGACACCAAATGTCACACTCAACACTTTGGAATTAATGATTGAATACACATTAATTTCAAACATATTAAAAAGAATCTATGGAATATCTAAGAAATGATACCAAATTAGATCCCCTCTAGCATTTGCTTGAAATCATAACATGGGGAACAAAATGGAAAAGCGCAATTAACAAAATAGATGAATGGGTGGGCAATGGGCTAATGCAAAGATCGACAAATAAACTCTTGCATTGCTTAAACAAATTGTACACATTTCCAAAGAAAATATGGAAGATTACAATTTGGCAATGTTTACACATGCCATGGATTTCTTCAAAGAACATTCTAATATGAAGAAGTCAATTCCAATTTTTTTTCACAAGCTTGTTAAACAATTTGTCGAGAGAAAATTTGGTAATGCTTGGCAACTTGCTATCAACATAGTTTATGAAACCCAAAAGACAATTGTATGCAACTCCGAGCATGTGAGCCAGGTGAGCCTAGGTGCCACCAAAATTAAGGAATTGTTAAAACCTCTAGTGAATTGTCGAATGATAGGGCCGGCCTCAAAACCACGAAAACTGTACAATAGGCAAAAACAAAAACATGTCGAGAAATAAAGGAGGATTTAAAACCTCATTGTTTGCATTACATTATGGTTTAATACACATGATTACATCAATATCTATTCAAAGTATGTGATTTGAAAAGGAAATATTCAATTTTGAAAAAAAAAAAATGAGGGTCAAAATTAAACATTAGAATTGCTTATTGAACAAATCCATAGTGACTGTTGAAACAAACAATCACTAAAAATATCAAATCCGAGCATGAGATGATGAGCAAATACTTGATTTTGTGGCAAATGAACTAGATGTAATTGTTATGCCATTTGGAGCCATTCTCACATATCCTACTATTTAAAAATCACCTTTATTAAGCAAATGGTCCAATTAAAAGTGAAGTTGTCATGCTAGACTTAAATGCAAAAATGAGTGGACCACTACAAATATGTCACGAACTCAACATGTTCCCAAACTTAAGTTATTTTGTGCATTTAGTTTAGTTTTATATTGAAATTAAAAAGTTCCATAAAAATAAAATAGAGTAGAGATTCTTCATTTGCATCATGTCATGATATCCATATCCACAATACTCTTATCAAACACCATCATATTTGGATTTGTACTACATGTGGAGGAAAAAAAAGTTAAAGAATGTATATGTAGAGTTCCAAGCAAAGGTTGGATATTGGGCATCTACTAACAACTTGCAATATTACAAGATATATGGGACAATGATCAAAATGTTTAAATCAAAGTTTCTGAACAACTTGCAACAACCACCTAGAGACAATCCATGGCCAACAAACTTGACAAATTAAATAGGAATTTCAAAACACAATTTTGTCAACAATGTGATTACTTTTTGGGGTTCAATGCGCCCCCAAAAAAAAAGTGATTCACTCTTAGAGAAGAATTGGCCAAGAAACAATGTAAATGCAAATAATGATCCATATGAAGCACCAGTACTTCCTTACATCAAGGAAATGGACCAACTAGTGGAGGCTAATACAATTAACAGCAAGGTGAAGGAGGAAGACTATGAGACATGCCCAAATGGAAAAATGACAAAGTTGGATGACAAAGAAGAAAGCATAGTGCCCAAGACATTGCACCCAAAAGATGTTGTGATGGATGAAGAAGAGGATGGCACGGAACCAATGACAACAAGGATAGAAATAATTGTAATGATGTGAATAGCACACACAAAAAAATTGGGTCTATTTAGTATGTCCGATAGAAAAACTTACAATACCATTGATATTCACAAGATGTAACAACATAAAAATTTATAATTCAAAATGTGTGGTTGTGGAAAACTCCATTTAGATGTGAAACTATGTAGACTGGGTTCAGGAGTTGTTCAAGGGTTGGGTTCTTTGAGCATTTGACATAGATTGACCTTCTCAAAGTGAAGGCTTGAAACATAACATAGTTTGTAGTCAAAAATAATCTATGTGTGTGAATGTTTTTTTAAATAAAACAATGGATGTTTTAATCAAATGAAAGAACTCCAATCAAAGATAATCAATTTGTTGCAAAGTACATGGTTTAGATATCATTGGCTTAGTGGTAAAAAAACACTATAAAATAGGACAATGTCTTGTGTTCTTTGAATTGAATGCTCAAAGAATTCTTTAGTAATACTATGTCTTACGCTCAAACTCACCCAATCAAGCAAAAATATGCATTAATCTATTGTTTTCTCCATGAACATTTTCATTTTAGATGCCAACCTTTAGCTTGGGTCTGGCACCTTTTCATTATACAACTTAACATCAACATTTGCTACCATAGAAAGCTCTCTATGTGTAAACAAAGTAAGAAAGTTTGAATGCAAAAGACATGAATGTTATATTGAAAGAAGAATTCAAGTGAAGTTGAAAGATTATTATTGTTACCATGTACATGTATTCAAAAAACACCTCCATTGTCAATGAATCCTAGGTCTTGCGAGATTTATTTTCACAATTTTTGTATAGGGTAAGGGATACAACATACTTGAATTGTTGTAGAGGAATTTTTTCAATCTTTTAGATTTTGAAAAAATCATGCACAAGGTTGGGCTTGATATGATCCAACTCAACTGACTTGCACATTAAATAAAAATATAATGAGCAAGGTGTCAGGGACATGTACATGTACGTTCAAATGAACTCATGTTACACGAGGAAAAAAATGTTTACCTATTGAGGTTAATCATGGTTATGAGGAGCTCCACACGTCTGACAAAATGGAATCAACACAACTGTGTTAATCTACATCATTAGGTTGTACATGAGTGATGTATGGCATCCATGCCTGGAGACAATGATTTTTGTCACACACATGGAACATATGTCCTAAAAACTTTTAAAAAATTGGGTTAAGCTCCCAATCCACCAATGTGTGGTATCAAAGATTGCACAATCAAGAGCATTTTGCTCTCAAGCAAAGCTCAAAAAACAGAAAGAAAAGTATAGAAAGTGTCGAACATTGGAAGATCAAAAGCAAAAAATGTTTTGAAATACAAATCTTGGCACAAAATTTTGAAACTTACATCGCTTTTCATGCATAAAGAGACGAAAGTCTTTTGTATTTCCAAACTTTAGGACAAAACTTAAAGAAATCTAAGCACAAGGAGGGAAAATCCTCTCATTGCTCCAAAGCTTAGCATCAAAGTTTGGAAAACGGTGACCTTGAAGCTCCAAGCTATGGAGAATTGATAAAAAAATTCTTTCAGTGCTCCAAACTTTGGTGCCGAAATTTAGAGCACTAAGAGACTTTTTGCTCTTGGCTTTCCCAAGCTCGTGGCTGAGCTATGGAAAGATGAGAGAAAACATGCTCTTGGCCCTCCCAATCTTGTAGTTGAATTTCAAATTGCTGAGAGCAAAAAGCTCTTGGCATTCAAGAGCTCATTCGCAAGCTTGGGAGGGCCAAGAGAATTTTTCTCTCAGTGCTCCAAAATTCGGCGCCGAAGTGCCAAAAGCCAAAAGCTCTTGGCCATAGGTGGAGCTTCAATTTTGTGGAGCTTTGTTTATGGCCAAGAGCTTGAAACAAAATTCTAAATTACATATTAAAAAAAAGCAAGGAACAAACATGAAAGAAAGCAAGAAGAAAACAAGAAACATGAAACAAGAATCAAGGTAAGAAAGAAATCATGAAAGGACATAAAAACAAAGGAAAGAATAAAGAGTTAGAAGGCTTACCTCCAAGTTCTCTTGTGCTTGCTTGTTTGCTCCCTCCACAATCTTAATGAATCAAAACACGATATATATTGTGGAGAAAGAAATTAGCGTTTATAAAATTTACTTTTTGAAATATCATCCAAAAGTTCCGCAAAAGATCTATAAGATTTTGTAAGTTTGTATACTCAAGACTTTGCATAACTTTTGTTTTCAGCCGAAAACTATTCAAGAACATATCTTTTGTTTTCGGACATAGGTGGAGTTCCAATTTTTTGGAGCTCGATCAATGGCTAAGTGCTTGAAAAAAAAATCTCAACTAAAAACAAATAGTTTCCACAAGGAAAGAACAAATTCTTGACAATATTGTAATTTCTTTTTGTCAAAAACTATTCAAGAACATACCTCCCCTTTTTGGTCAGATAATGAATTCTCTAGTCCATCCTCGACAAATAAGTTTTGCCACGTGCCATTGGTCATTTCAATTTTTTGGTGCAACTGCATTTTCATTTGTTTCTTCCTTTGCTTTGGATTTGTCCACTTGAAGCTTCTTTTTCATCTCAAACACCTTGGGCTTCTTGTGTTTTCTTCAAGGTTTGTTGATTCTTGCATTTGAAAAAATAGAAGAGATTGAAAAGAAAATTAAACTGTCTTTGGTGTAATTAGATATCGCCAATTGTTCATTACAAATAATAAAATTATGCGAGCCCATTTGATAATTACTTATTTATAGTCCACCCACTTTTGGAGGTTTAGGTCCCTATTTTAATTGCATTTATTAGGTAATTGAATTGATATCCCTTGCTTATTTATTCCTTGATTGAAATTTGAAATCCTTAGTTTTTTGTTTTCCAAATTAAAAAAATGTTTGAATTTAGACCTAATACCATATAATTGGAACTTGTGAGTGAGTACAATATTAATTTTGTAAACAAATTTTCAATATTTAATTTGGTTAATTATTAGGTAATACAATCTACAACACATTGATGGATATATATCACTTGAATGCCAATTTGTCTCGTACTGTTATAAATTGGAAATAATACCTTAGTAAGTTTTTTTCGACCTCATGGAAAGAATCATAAATAATTTGGTGAACGAGATTTTAATTTCAATATATGTATCCTTTAAATGTATTTATTTTACAAATGCATTTCCTATCTAAATTAGTACATTTTGATTTGATCAAATTGTTATTAAATTAAGTTTTTAATTTCCAAAATAGCTAATTTAATGTATATCATTTCATTGATATCCTTCACCCTTTTCAAAATTGCTGGAAATTTGATTTAATGAAAATTTCAATATTTAATTTGGGTATCGTTTTGCTAAATTCAATCTTCTACACTATATTATATATATTTATATATATAAGATCCACTTCTATTTCCTATAATTCTATGTTCTCAATACTTTAAAAATATATATTTTATCAATTGGAACTTATAAGAGGATTCCAAAATTAGCCAATTTGTTGAGATTTTATTAGTTGTATAATATCCCATAAATGTGTCTATTTTACAAATATATAACTATTAAAAAATAATTACATTTGGATCAAGTTAATTTGTGATTAGATTATTTACTTCTTAATTCTTAAATAGCTAATTTAATGCATTTGTCTTGAATTTCATGTGGATTATGAAGGTATTATATAACCTTTAACAATTTTCATTTCAATTATAACCCTATTTTTTATTTTTTTAAAATTCCACCCTTCATTAATTTTTTGTTTTAAAAAAATTCATATTCCAGCTACTAGAGATATAAACCCTTTGTAAAAGATTAAGTATATATTTTTGAATTTAAATGGGTTCTAATTTAACTTAATTGAAAATTAATTTAATTTAAGCTATTATGATTTAGTGAACATTTTCACATATCTATCATCATCTTGCTCATATTATTTAGTTACATCCATTTCAACTAAAGTTTATTATATATGATAATATATTTATAAAATTTAAATCTAGTGTATATTTCTAGAAATACATTTATTTTATGGAAATGTTAGGAAAGATTTCCTAAACAATATTCCATCAATATTCATTACAAACCTCTAAATTTTTTTAAGCTTGCCTTTTTTCATTTATTATGTTATGTTGCTTTTGGAACTAAAAACTTATTTTTATGGATTATGATTTTTTTTTAATCCCACATGGTTTAGTTTGTATAGTTCAATTTATTAAATATGTATCTCAAACTTGTTTTCTTGATATATTTGATTCATCCTATCTTAACAAATTACTATATAGGTCATCTTTATTTTGACCTGATAAGTTTTTCCCAAATAATTTTCCCCACTACAAAATTTATTATATGTGTAATCATTTTTTTATCGATTAATTTATTTAAAAAATTAGGATATGGGTTTTAAATTTATTTGTTCAATCATTGGTTGAATTAGTGTTAATCAAACATCAACATATACCCATCTTTATATTATCCTACATCTTTTTCATTTTAGAATTTATAAAGAATAATCTCCCAATTAGATAGGAATTAGGATTCGTTTTTCGTGAATCACATTTATACACATTGTTGGAAAAATCTATCAATGTTATTGAGAAAGGATTTCATGTTGGACTTTTAATTGTAAACAAATATTTTTTTCTTTTTTGTTATGTTTTATTTAATAAATGCCTTGTTGTGTGTGATGAGAATAATCCTTCTTTTGGAATACGACTATGTTGTAAGGATACAAATTATGTTATTGGGTTTTCTTGTTATTCCAAGTTATATAACATCTTGTGATTATCAATGTTGCATATTATGGGATATTGAATGAAAATTGGACTATTGTGCCTACTATTTACTTTTTTAATATCATTATATTGGGAGAAGCAACAATGAATTGAAAATGCATGGAAAGCTTTTGACAACTTGCAAGATATGCTATTATGTTATCCAAGGAGAACAATTATTAGTATTTGTCAGGTTTCATTATTTAGTTTGTTAGCAAATTGATTCAATGTGGTAGGCCCTCTCCACAAAAAGGTAATAGATTCTTTCATTATCCGCATTGTAACTATAACAAAATGTATGTGACAGAATTAAGGTCCATTTACGTAATCATTTATTGAAGTTTTCCTATACGCAACAGTCCATTTTCCTCTATTTGGTACCGCTAACCAACAACAATAGTTTCCACCAACCTTTTTTGTGTTATGCCATACTTCCCATCTTTTTCCCAAAAATGTGTTGAGGGTTGGACGACATTCGCTTGCCATGTGTATGATTCTTTCTATTGCAAGGTGATGATGATTGCAATATGGGATATGCAATCTAAACACACAAAGGCTTAGTGTGTAATGTGATGGAATCTAAACAAGGTCATGGTCAATAAGGTTGTCCCAACCCAAACTTCAAAGGATTCATGGTGTTTGGGCTGACTATAACTATTTTGAATTGTTTATTGTAGCGAAGATCCAAGCGAACTAATGGTTGATAGAGAACATATTTATTTTTTTCATTGGAATTAATCCTTGGACAGACACACAAAACAACAAATCAATCTATAGTTGCGAAAAGAACATAGGACATTGTGTTATGAATACAAAAATGCCATTTCTTTGGAAGAGGCTGATGCTCAATATGTAGCGATTTGCTATTGCTAGTATTCCTCAGGTGCCGCCAATGATGTTGGATTTCAAGAGTTGGAGAATTGGTTTAGTTTTTGGCATTTTTGTGTGAGACAATGGGGAGGATTTATGATAGATGTAATGTTTTAAACCCTCCCACACATATTTTCTTTCACCCCACCTTCTTGACAAGTTCACATTTACTCTACTAGTCATTTTAATATTGCATAATAAACAAATTTTCTTGCATAAATTATTGCTTGAAGAGCTTGTAGACATGCCTACATGCAAACTTTTAGAAACAATGCACAATGTATGGTTTCAATAGTTTGGCAAAAGGGGAACATGTTGGTATGTTGTGACATTGCATGACTATGTTTGAATTTTCAAACAATCAACATTGTATTCTCATTTCAAGCAAGGTGGTTGACCAAATCAAAGGCCTAATAGGATTGAATTACTTTTGTGTAAAACAACCCAATCTAGAGATTTGAAGCAACTTGTAAACACAATTCTAAAATATTCCCCGAAATTGATTTACATAATTAGAATTACGCATATGGAAGGTGAAAAGATCTTTGGTTCCTGCAAATGGAAGGTGAACCTACCCCTTTGATAAAAAAGGATTCACTTAGGCACGACAGTGTCGATTTTCTTTATCCTCGTGTAAACCATATAATTGTTAGATCATGTGTGGAAATTGAACAACTTGGGGCAGATCAAATTTAGGGAAATGTTGAGGTCCTTGAGGCTCCATGTGGAAATGGAGTTTGGCATATAGAAAGATGCCCCTTTATGTCACATGTTCAATGTTTTACGTTGTAAAAATTGACCAAACATTCTTGTTGTTGCAAACTTAGCCTTGGGCTCGCGACCAAGGCAAGGGCTTGCAAGGGTGCGAGCCAAGAGGGAAGCCCGAGAATCACATCTCATGCTCCCAGGAATGTAGGAGAGTGTGAGGGAACGAACCCTCATACTCCCAAGTGAGCTCCCATTTTGAGAGTTGGAGTTTCGATGGACTCAATTTTTAGAGAGAGATTTCAGGGGTCAAAATCCATTGGATTGAGGAGTTCCTCATGTCATTAGATATATCTTAGAACACATATGTCTAAAATGGGCTCACATGACCCATTTCGACACTTAAAACACAAGTTATGGCCAAAAGAATGGTCGAGAGTTAAATTGCCAATTTGACTCCCAACCACTAAAAATCAAGAATCGCCCCGATTTCCTTACGTTCAGGTGGTGTGCTCCATATCATTGGAAAGCTCTCAATGAGGGCTACAATGTTGCTTGAGACCTCATTTCAATCAGAGGTTTGCACACAAAGTTATGGGCCCCCAAAGTTGTAAGAGTCCCAGTTGGGGGAATTTCAAGACTCCCACCTAGGAGTCCCAGGATAAAATGACATTTGGGTGTTGGTCTTGTGGCCAGGCACAAAGTATATTATAGGGCGAAAGGTGGTGGTTTCCCCCAAGTTCGGGCCGTGGTGAGTCTTGTGAGTTTGTGTTTGCATGTGGCTCGTTTGTGCACTAAAGTGTTCCAACTATGCACTAACCAACTTGTGGTTTGGTTTGTGCAAGTCCGTGTGAATAATTGATGCTTGTCATTCTTCCTAGTCCATCTTGGAGCTCCAACACGCCCCTCTACCCTCGAAGTGTTGCGAGCTAGGCAGTGCACCCCAACTTCTTTTCCTACCGTTGTTCACCTTTGGACTTACAGTTGAGTCCATCAAGGAGCTTGAGGGTGCGTCACTTGTGCTGCTAGGATAATTGCCAACCCAACTTTTATTGGTGTCTATGCCTTAATTTACTTAGGGTTGTGGTCTTCATTCCTTGGTGCACCCTTAAAGTTGTGTAAGTTATGGTTCTGTGCAGATGATATGAATCGTTGCATTGGTGATACGAACCACAAGTATGCATTGGACAAACCAGTTGTTTCCAAAATTTGGCTTATTCAAGTTGAAAGCAATCTCACTCAAGATCAAATCAAGTTTCTTGAGGATGCATGATTTGTTTTAAATAAATGATAATTGATGTTTCTTCGAAGTCTATTCAAAGGGGAAAACTTTGTTCCTATAAATAGGTTAATGGATGAAATGTCGTGGCCAACACCATGTAATGGTAAAGTTATTCATTGTATGGTGCCATTCAAGATGTTAAATCTACACTACATTCGGTGGGGCAATTGGTCGATTTCTTGAAACAATTGTAAACCCACCATTGGAGGTTCCCCCTTTTGGATATGGACAAATGTATGAGATTCTATTTGGCCAAAATTTAAACAATAAGCAATATGAAATTACAATAAAAAAACTTCCCAATTTGCATTTGTTTGGATTTTGTAACAATGATTTGAATTCACTAGGTTGACAAGGGAAACGGGTGCCTTGTAAACACATGTACTATGTTTTGTAGCATGTCATATTTTGTGGGTAGTTCGAAAGTTTCATCCATTTGCCAACTTGGAGTTGTGATGAAGTTCGTTGCTTGTTGGATTGTGATGTAACTTTGGTGTAGGTAGGAGTATTATTCTGAATTGAAAATTTTAATGTTCATGATGATGTTATGTGTTTGGCTCTTAAACTAGAAATCGAAAACGATGTTAGCACTTTAATTTCATAAATGCTTCAATAATTGTTCATTCAACATTTTGCATACATGAATGATATTTCATTGTTAGATAAAAATTATTAGTTATTAGATTAAGTTAAATTTTCACTAATTATTTAAAATATAATTGAAAGGTTATGGGAAATAATTCCTAAGTGTCAAACTCACCATTATGTATATTTGGATGAATATTTTGTATTCTCCAAAGAATATCATTGCCACATCGATATAATATTTTATCCATTGGATGAAATACTCTTGTCTACGTGGAAAATATTTGGTTTATGTGGCAAGAATTCTTAAAAGATTTTGTGTTGTTCACAAATTTTTTACTCACGTGTTTATTATTCATTGTTCACAAGCTCACTGTTCATGTTCACACACTCAAATGGTAGTTGCATTGTGTAGGTGTCGCAACCCTAACTTGGCCAAGTGTGGGGGTGAAGCCCAACACTTGGAAAAGTTGGGGATTGGGAGTCCTCCGGGACTCCCGAATGTTCAGAGCTCGACAGAAGGACCCAAAACACCTTGCATTGGGG
>Ga0116230_10005107_pt1 | contig 12873 bp, 9 predicted proteins | sample S1TSphfallax_3_FD_88678 | JGI IMG/M metagenome (GOLD analysis project Ga0116230, IMG submission 88678) | Host-associated microbial communities from peat moss isolated from Minnesota, USA - S1T2_Fd - Sphagnum fallax MG | ecosystem: Host-associated > Plants > Peat moss > Unclassified | place: USA...
CTATGGCGGTGTTAGGGTCCCGCAGCCGAGCTATCTCGCCGAGTACCCTGGTCTTTCGGGGCTGGTTTCGGCGAGCTCTGTCGGCTACGACACCTTTGAGATCGCCGGCAACGACAGCGTCTATGCGCAGATGTTCAACACCAGCGACGCCTCCGTCGTCCCGGCGAACGACACATTCATCTCGACCGTCCCCTACAACGTCGTCAATTCGTTTATTTACGGTGATTCAAGTGATACGGCGTACTATTCCGGCTCAGTGGTGACGCCGACAATCGCACCCTCGAACGGCAACCCATACGGCACGAACCTGGCGGGTGAGCTCTATTGGATTGCAACAGTGAGCGGAGAGTCGACGAAGGTTGTCGACGAGCCCGTTGAACAGGAGTTAGAGGATGCTTAGCCTGGGAGCAGCATGACCGCGCCGATCGTCATCTTGCGCACCGCCCAGCTCGAGCTGGACCCGGGCGGCGAGATGTCGTGCCAGGCAAGCGTGCACAACGTGGGGACGATCGTCGAGTCGTTTGCACTGGAAGTTGTCGGCGAAACCGCCGAATGGGCGAGCGTCGAGCCGGCATCGCTCTCGCTGTTCCCGAACACCCAGCAAGACGTCACGATCACCTTTCGGCCACCACGTGCGTGGCACATGCCGCCGGGGGCGATGCCGTTCGGGCTGTCGGTCGCTCCGGCCAATGACCCGACCGGCTCGGTCGTCGAAGAGGGCGCGATCGTGCTCGCCCCCTTCCAGGAGATCAGTGCCGAGCTGATACCGAGTTCGACGATGGCGCGTCGCACCGGCAAGATCGGTATCGCCATCGATAACCGGTCGAACGTGGCGGTGCCCGCTGTCGTGCGCGGTCGAGACCCCGGCGACAACCTGGTCATCAACGTCAAGCCGCGCAATTTCATCCTGCAGCCCGGCACGGCGAACTTCGGTCGCATGAAAATCGTGCCGAGACGCCGCTACTTGCGCGGCCCGCAGCGCCAGGCTCGCTTCAAGGTGACAGTCGAGCCCGAGGGCGGCGACATCATCTCCCTCGATGCGACCCTTATCCAGCGAGCCCTTCTGCCAAAGGGCTCGCTCGGCGGCCTGGCCATCCTCGGAGCGCTGGCAGCATGGTTCCTCGTCATCCGCCCGGAAGTGAAGAACGCCGCAGTCTCCGCAGTCCAGCCCGGGCTTGTTGCACAGCAGAAGCAGAACGCTTCGACGGCAAAGCAGCTTGCAAGTACGACAAAGAAGGTCGACGCCGTCTCCAGCAAAGTGGCCGCGGTCTCCGCCAAGACCGCCACGGGAGGAGGATCGGGCTCGAAGACGGGAGCGAAGTCGACGAGCGGCAGCTCGAGCTCCGGTTCGAGCTCGTCGCCAGGATCGTCCACGACGACCAGTACGACGACCACCTCGTCCACCACGACCACCTCGTCCACCACCACGACGACGACCACGCTTGCGCCGACAACGACCACGACGACCGCCGCGCCCAGCACGACCTCGTCGTCGTCCACCACGTCGTCGACGACGACGACCACGACACTCGCACCTACGGGAAACCAGATCGCCCCCGGCTCGTATGACTCGGCGATCAAGGCTTCGGCACCTGCAGGTCAGCAGTCCCAGCAGACCTTCACGGTGCCATCGCAGAACACGTTGTACATCACGACGCTCAGTATCCAAAATGCGACTCAAGCTGCACCGGGAAGCCTTGCCCAGGTGGGCATCCAGCAGTCGGGTTCGTCCACGCCGAACTACCTGTTCGAGCTGTCGCTCTCGAGCTCGAGCTCGTCGGAGACGTTCAACCTCACGACGCCTCTCCAGTTGAACCAGGGTGACACGCTGGTCATGACGGTGACGTGTGCAACCAGCTCGAGTCAGACGAGCACCTCGTGCAGCGCCAACACGTCGCTGATCGGCACCGCCCAGCTGGGCAATGTCGGCGGACCCCCCACGGCTACGGACCCGACAGGTATTTCGAGCTGATGGCCATGCTCGACGAGGTGCGTGAGCTCCTCGCCGATGGGGATCAGCGATGGTCGACGCTGCGCGCCGAGGGTCGCTCGTGGGAGAACGTGCAACTGGCCCGATCGCCGCGCGGCGTGGCGCCGGCGTTTGCCCGAGGGACGCAGGGTACGGGTGCCGGCAAGGAAACGACTGCGGATGGAGGGTTCGGCCCGGGAGGTGCCGCGAGAGCCGCTGCGCGTGCTCAGGCGAACGAGCGCGTCAGTGCGGTGCGCGCTGCGATCCTCGCACGCAAGGGTGCGACACGAGGCGTTCGCTCTTCACCGGAACCGAGCCGGGCAGTTCAGCGAGATGCGCCGGTCCCTGTCGAGCGGGACGAGCGCTGGAAGTTGTGGAGGGGTGGCCCGGCGCTGCTTCGCAGCGAGTGGGGCTCGGCCGAAGAGCGCATCACGATCGTTGCGCAGGGGCCGCGGTGGTGGCGGCACTCCACATCGAGTGGCTCCACGTCGGGGATGGAGCCACGCTCGGTGGTCCTTCTCCTCGGCCCACCACTCTTGCTTGCCGAAGGAGCTCGCATCGCGTCGGTGATGGAGCTCGTCGAAGTCGCCCCAGTCCAATTCCTCTCCAGACCCTGTTTCGTCGTGCGCGCGACTCCTGGTGATGGCCGCGGGGCCTCTGCGGTTCTGCTCGCCCGTCTCGGCGCAGGCGCCGACGAGTACCAGCTGGTCGTCGACGCTGAGCGGGGTGTGGTGCTCTCGCTGACGGCGTTTGTCGATGGACGGGCGTTCCGACTCGTCGAGACTACGGCGATCGCGTTCGACGAGGAGCTTTCCCCGTCGGTGTTCACACCGGTGGGTGTGCCGACAGGTTCGGCGAATGACCCAACCATCGGCACGGCCGGCGCCTCTCCTGCCAGCTCGTCAAGAAACGGCGCCGGTCTTGCCCGCAACGACCGAAGGATAAGCCTTGCGGATCTGGCCTCATCGGTGCCCTACACCGTGTTCGTCCCGGTGGATCCGCGCCTGTCAGGAGAGCCGTTCGTCACGGTCGTGGATCTCGGTCCGCAACAGGCGACGTCTCGGCGGGGGATGCTCACGTACCGGCTCGGCACGGATAGCGGTGGACGCGGGACGTTGCGCATCCAGCTCTCGGGTGCGGTGATGGCGTCGAGGTCGGTGGATACGTGGCGAAGCGCGGGCGAGTGTGAGGTGTGCGAGACCCACGTCGCCGGCACGACCCGTACACGCATTCGCCTGCGAAAGGCCTCGACCTATGTCGAGTTGGAGTCCACGGTGCTCGGCGTGGACGACCTGGTCATCTTGGCGCGATCGCTCACGGCGGTGCCGCGCAGCTAAAGCGCTACTCCCCCGCGAAGACGGAGAACTGACCGGGTTCGTCGATGGTGATGATTCCGCCCCAGGCGCATTCGAGCAGGCAGTCGTCGGTGAGGGCTGGGATCCCGCCAAGGAGCACCGTGTCCGCGCCGGGAAGCCAAGGAGCGACGGGAACCGGGATGCACGGGAACATGTCGACCGTCCCGAGCGACGAAGCGATGATGGCCGCAACCTCGGGGTTCGAAGGGGTGATGCACATGCCGAATGGCTCGATGTTCGCAAAGGGGATCATGTCGACGATGGAGGCCGACGGACCGCCGCTGAACACCATCGAGAGCGGCTCGATCACGAGTGGAGTCGGCACCTCGCCAAAGATGCACGAGACCACTGCGCCTTCGGATACGAGAAAGCCCATGACGATGCCCCCATCGGTCGTGATACTCACCACGGCCAAGCGGAGACGCTGGCCGTATCAGCAATCTATCGCGATGGGCTGACACGTCCCACTGGATCAGGCATCTGGAGCTATGCCCGTGATCCGGTAGAGCCGGAAGGTACCGCATGCGCCGTCGAGGGTGTTGAACTGGTGGACAAGCTTGGCAAATCCGTCCCCGTTCTCGTACATCGACGGGTAGAGACGGTTGATCGCGTCGAGTGAGTCCAGAGTGACCGGCTGTGGGTCCAAGAAGTAGTGAACGTGGAACGCGATCGGGTTTGCCAGGATGCGCTGAAAGTCACGATCGCTCGTGATGACGAAGACTTTCGGCTGCGCTGCCTGGAGGATGAGGCTGGGTGTGCACCCGGCAAAGGTGTCAGCGACGATCTGGCCGTCAGCGAGGTGCATGCGAGAGATGTAGTTGTCGATCTGCTGGACTGCGGGCCATTCTGCAGTCTGTGCTCGGTCCTTGGAGTTCTGTTTCTTGTCGAAGACAGGACCGAGCACTTGCCTGACTTCTGTGCCGTAGAGCGGACTCTGTCCCGCCTTGATCGTTGTTGCATAGGCGGGCAGACACATCAAGGTTGCACCTACTGCCGCGAGTAGGCCGAGTACCGCCTTCTGGCCTCGATGTCGCCGCTTGGGTTGCACCGAGATGTGCTCGGTCATTCCACGTCGTTGTTCCTGGAGAGTTTCAGGATCTGCCTTTGGCCGCGTGCCTGCTCGGGTTTGGCCTGGGACAAAGATCGCTCCGGCAAGGCATGCCATCAGTGGGACCGCCATGATGAAGAAGCGGAGGTAGTAAGCGATACCGCCGACCATGTAAGACAGCAGGTCAAAACCGAGCGCAGCACCGAGCACCGCAATCGGTGCCGTGACACGAAAGTCATGTCTGTAGCTGGCGATCAGGAGGGCTATCACCAGCAGCACGGCAAGTGTAGGTGCGACGAGAAACAGGGTCTTGGCCTCGAGCACGATACGTGCATGGGTCGTGTGGACAGGTGAATACGAGGGATCAACTTTGAGCTGCTCGGTGTTTCCATAGACACCCGAGAGCTGCTCGAACGCCGTACCAGAGATGATGTAGCTGATCGTTGCCCAACCGACGAAGCTGGTGATCACGGGCAAGATGAAGATCGCAAAGTCCATTGCGGCCCGCTCAAAACGCTCTCGGCGCGACAGCGAGGAGCTGACATAGGTCACCGCGAACACCAGCACTCCTGCAGCAACTGCAGACCCAGCAGACTCATACCGGGTGAGATAGGCGAGCGCCAAGGAGGCACCGGCATAGGTCAGCGAGCGCGTGTCGCCTCGCGACATCCAGCGCACGAGGTAGCGCGCCGTCATCGTCAGTGTGAAGACGTAGAGCGCCTCGCTCATCCCATTTCCGCCGTAGAAGGCGATCAGAGGGTTCAGGGCGAAGATGGCGACAATCGTCAGGCGCGCTGTTCGGCGAACGCTCCACTCGCGGAGCATCGCTTGGAGCTGGTACACCGCTCCTGCCATCTCGAACGCCGAGCAAATCCCCGCTGCGAAGTAACGATGCGTGAGGACGGGCCAGACCGAATGGACAAGAAGGAGTGGCATCTCCAGTACTGAAGGCAATGGGTTCCAGACAAAGCCGATGGCCGCCAGGTGGGGATCGCCCGAGTACAGGACGTAGAAAGCATTGGCGAGTCGGCTCGCTGCGTCGAGCTGGTACGTGTGGTAGACGAGAAACAGCAGGTCGGCAATTGCAAGGTAAGCACCGAGTGCGAGTACGTAGACAATGAAGCCCTCGCCGAGAAAGCGGGGACGCTTGGGTTTGGGTCGAGGTAACGACCCGTCAGGGAGGGGCTGAGACAGAGGCTCCTCGACGACGGGTCGTTCGAGCAACGTCGTACCCGAAGTGCTGGTCACCGGCCAGATGCTAACCAGTGCTTCGGTGAGATCGAGGTGAACAATCCCTGAACTTCGGGTACCGCTATCGAGGGTCAGACCCCCCCCTCTTGTCTTGCTCACCTACATGTTCATGAACTGTACGGATTGAAGCTGGCCAAGGCTGAAACCAGTGGATCGCCAGGGTAGGTGTCGTAGGTGCACCCGGAGGTAGTCGGCTGTTCGCCCCAGTTCCAGATAAGTGCACCACTCATGCCAAGAGCGAACTCAGCCGAGAGCTTTGATTCGAGGTCGGTCACTCGGCCTGCCAGGGTCGGGCATCCGCTCCCTGTGGGTGATGCCTGAATGCCGATCTCGCCAGCGATGATCGGTTTCCCCACCTGCTGTGCTTGAGCCAAGCGGACGGCGACGCCGTTCCACTGGTCCCCACCTAGGGGCGACGATGGCGTGCTGTAGTCGTGGAAGGACAGCACGTCGATGCCCGGGCTTTCGGACACATCGACGTAGTCCGTGCTCTGCGTGCCGCACTGGCCGCCGCCGAGTAGCCCACTCTCGACGAGGTGATTCGGATCGAGCGAGTGGATCTCGCCACCGACCGTGTCAAAGAAGTAGCGAAGGGCACTGGCCGCAGCCGTCTCATTGGGACAGGTCTGATGCCCACTGCAATCCGTCGGCTCGTACTGAGGGGGACAGGTGGAGGCCTCAGCTTCACTCATCGGCTCCCACATGCCAACAGCAGGGGAGTCCTTGTAGCGATTGACCACGTCCTGCACCCAGTTCCAATAGCTGAGAGGGTCGAGACCTGCACCGTTGGAGTTTGCTGAGGTGTTGTAGACGTTCCTGAAGCCGCCGTTGTACCACGAGGGGTCTTGCCAATGTCCTCCGTCGCAGCCGTTGCCCTGGCCGGCGAGCGAGACGATGAGACGTTGTCCATTTGCCGCGGCGGCGGCGAACACGCGATCAAGAGGGGCCCAATCGAGGACCCCGGTGTGGACGTTGATCGCCATCGACTCCGTGGCCCAGAAGCGGACCAGCGAATCTGGCGGCAGCGAGGCAAAGTAGGAGTAGAGCTGGCTGTCAGAAAGCATGTCGCCACAACCGGCATTCGTCCCCCAGTCAGTGGCGAGCTCGTAGACGTTGTACCCCACGAACTTGTACGGCTTGCCTCCAAGCTCGAGCTCGGTCCCGCTGGCGGTGATCACGTCGCTCAGGGCTTTCGGTCCCGTGCCGACGATTCCTGCAGCCCTAACCGCCGGAGTGCCATCGGGTCCACCCTCATCACCATCCCGCTTGCTCGCTGCAGCGAGCGGCTTGGCAACCCGGCGAGCTTTCGCATGCTTTTTCACACCGTGTCGAGTAGCGACATGGCGGGCAGCTGGGTGACGGGTGACTTGTGCTCTCGACGGAGATGCTGCGCTCGTCAAGGGCACTGCGCCGAGGAAGCAGAGCACCATCGCTAACCCGGCAGTGCTGGCTTTCATTCGTAGCGACCAGTGCTTCGGACCTTGCCCGCAGCTCGTGGCCGTCTGGCGAGTGCTGTGACAACCGGTACTGCGTCTGTCACATGGAGGGGCTGGTACGAAGTGCGAGCCACGGCAATCTGGCTCACGCTCGACACCTCCCACTCGCGCAGGGTGCTCGGATTCATGCCGATCACCGCTGGACAGGTCGTGCTGGGTTATCCGTGGGCGCTTCATCGTGATCCGTAACGACGCTGAAGTGTCACCACTTTAAGTGGTTAAAGCAACCACATAGCGTGAGAACCGATGAGAATGCATGAGGTACCGCAAGAATGCTCACGTGCTACCGTGCGACTGTGAGCGCCACGAAAAGTGCGACCGTTAGCTCGATGACAACGCCGTCGCCAGCTGTCCAGCTCGTGCGAGCGCTGGAGGCGTACTCGGAGAATCAACGCCTATTGATCGAGCAGCTTCGACGGCTCGGTGATGCACATGCGGCGCGTGCGGCGGCCACCGGCTACGCCACGGACAGCCCGGTTAACCAGGTGAGGGACAGCAAGTCCTCACTCCAAGAGCCAGCGGGGCACGAAGATCCGGATCGAGCGCCGTTCGGTGTCGTGGACCTCTCTGGCTTGCGCACCCGCCGTGATTACGACTACTTCGTGGATCTTGACCGCAAGCTGGGTGAGCTACGCCGCTGAATTTCTGTGGTCAGCCTTCAGATGACGGGCTGCCATCGCCGTCGGCAATGACGAGGGAGTGCATCAGCGACACGATCTCCGAAGCAAGCTCGGCGTTCGTCCGGGAGAACGACGCCAAGACGTCATGGAGATCGGTAGCGTCGGCAGAGGTCAGCGAGAGTGGTACGACCGCCGCTACGTCGTCTCGCGCAGTGGGTAGCTGAGGGGCGCCCGCCACCAAGTGCATCGCACTTGCGGCCGCGATCTCCTCGGCGCGAGCTTCCGCCGAGGCAACGATCGTGCGGGCGTGCGCCTCAGCTGCACTCACAATCTCACGAGCTCGCGCTTCTGCTTGAGCAACGGCCTTGTCCGAAGCACGCTGCGCTGCGATCAACAGCTGTCCGATCTGCTGCTCGTTCAGCTGCAGTGCACGCGTCTTCGTAGCCCACGTCGCAGCCGCCTCGAGATCCTGTCGTGCCGCTTCGATCGCAAGCGTGGCGCGCATGACATTGGCCGAGACGAGCTCGGCCGGGTCTGCGTCTTCGAGCGGCTCTGATGTAGCCAGTTGCCCATCGACGCCGACAAGCTGACCTTCGGAGTCGACAGCGGGGACCATGCCGATGGCATCTGCACTGCTCGCCGAGTCCGTCTCGGAATGGTCCCCCTCCAGCTGGTCGTCGCCTTCGTAACTATCGTCGCTCGCCAGCAGGGCCACCGCAGGCTTGGCGCTTCCCGGTGCGATCTTGACGCGCGGACCGAGAGGTTCGTCGTCATGTTCGGGCCAGTCGGCAACGAGGTCGCGCTTGCGCAGCGAACCTAACCACTGGTCATCTTCGTCGTTGAAGGCGTTCGTTCTCGCTGGCCGGCGCAGACGACGCCAGCGTGAACTGCGAACGCGAGCGTCTCGGTCCTGCAGCGTCATGGCGCCGAAGGTACCGGCTCAGTGCGAACGCGAAGCTACTGGAGAGTAGCCACGAGGTGAACTATTGGCCAACCGGGTGAGCTTTCGACACGTTTGCTGATACCGGACTCAGCTGGTGCGCGGCTCAGCTGATACCGGACTCAGCTGGTGCGCGGCTCAGCTGCTGTGCGACTCAGTTGCTGTGCGACTCAGCTGCAGAGTGGCCCGGGTCAGTGTGATCCGTGCCACTCGCCCCGTATCGGGAAAGCCCATGGACAGTCTTCTCCCAGAACGTCGGGGCGAACGCCAGTTGGATTGCTGCCTTGGCCGCGGCGAGCGACATCATGATCCAGTAGATCGGTGCCACGATCGATGCCCACAGCAGATCAGGCCGACGAATGATTCTGCACGTGATGATCGTCAGGTACGCAATGACGAAGTTGCCGAATGCCCAGCAGAAGATCCCTGCGTAGTAGATGGGAGCGGGAAAGGCAGCAAGCTCGAAAGACGGGTGAGCGACGAACCAAATGATGGTGAGCGTCCAAAAGAGCGGATTGAGAAGAGCGAGCAGCGGTGTGCCGCCCACGAACAGGAAGAACTGGAAGACGTCACGCATGCCCAGCTCACGTCGCAGCGTTGCTGGCTCGCGCATGTGGATCAGGAACGTCTGGAAGTAGCCCTTGTACCACCGAGAGCGCTGACGTACCCAGTTGATGAAGTCGCTGTTCGCCTCTTCGTAGGTCACTGAATCGAGCACGCGCACATGGAAACCCTCGCGAAACATCCTCAGTCCTAAGTCGGCATCCTCGGTGACGTTGTACGGGTCCCATGCACCGATCATCTGCAAGTAGGGGCGTCGAAAATGGTTCGACGTCCCGCCGAGCGGGATGGGTGCATTCATGGTCGCAAGACCGGGAAGAAACAGCTGGAACCACATCGCGTACTCCACAGTGAACCAGCGCGTGATGAGGTTCTGGCGAGAGTTGCTATAGGAAAGCTTGGCCTGGAGGCAGGCCACATCTGCTGGAAGTCGAGAGAAAGCGGCGACCGCCCGGCGCAGCTGCAGTGGCTCCGGCTCGTCCTCGGCGTCATAGACCGTGACGTAATCACCTCGCGCCAGGCCCAGTCCAAAGTTGAGAGCCTTCGGTTTGGTTCTCGGGTCAGCCCCGGGGACAACGACGAGCTCGAACTGCTGCCCGGGATCGGCAGACTCAATCGCCCCGATCGTCTCGATGTCATCTTCCTCAACGAGCACCTTGATATCGAGCTTGTCGGCTGGGTACTCCAGCTGGCCGAGGTGCGTTACAAGCAAGCCGATGACGTCTGCTTCTTGGTAAGCAGGGACAAGGATCGTGTAGATCGGGAGCTCAGAGTCCGGTATCGACCGTGCCTCCTCATCACTCACTCGCTCCAGTCCACCGGGGCGAGTCGAGCGATTGAAGAGCACGACCCGGTAGGAGAAGGCGACGAGGTAGAGAAAGATCAGGATGCCAATGAGGACGATGCAGGTCGTCAACACCGAAATCACGGCACAGATCACGATGACGGCAACGAGGGCGATAGCTATCGACCGTTGCCGGTCGGAGAGCACCCGCTTGGCGGAGACTTCGGGCGCCTTGCTCAACAGGCCGCCGACACTCGCTCGAAGACGCAGCTCAGCCTCGTCCTCGGTCATCGTTGCCCGGCGCACGTCCGAGAGGGTAGATGCATCGAGGTCGCCGCGCACCTTTCGACATGGAAGCGTGTGGCGTTGAACTTCGGTGTGTAGCTGCCTCATCCCTGCTCAGGGAGGTGCTGAGCGACGAAGACGCTGACCGTTCGGCGTGATGTCGACAAATCATCATTCCGGCGTCACGAGATGTTCAGCCAAACGATGGTGCGCATGCAGCGCCATCGGGAGACGATGACTTCGATGAACCACGTACGTCAGATCTCTGTCACGACACTTCGCGGCACCGCACTTCGAGCGGACGTCCAAAAGCGCTGGCTGGAGGCAACACCTCGCACGCGCTTTACGATCCAGATGAGCGTATTCATCGCTGCGGTACTTGCGGCCTACAACTACACCCTGATCACGTTGCTTCAAAACGTCGGGCTTGAAACCCCGCTCGCGTACGTGAGCCTCGTGCCGGTGATCTCCCTGTTCCTCGCAGCGGTCAAGCGCGTTCCACGTCGGCCCGAGCCACCCATCCACGACCGCCAGCTCGACTATCTCGTGGGAATTCCTCTCATCGGCGCCGCCCTGGCGATCAATCTCGTCCTGCCTCACAAGCTCTCCGTCATCTTCTGGACCCAGCGCTACGACCTGCTCTCCATGCCGCTCTTCGTCGCTGGGCTCATCGCCGTCATCTTTGGAACTCGGATTCTCTGGCGACAGAAGCTGGCCGTAGCGTTCCTCTTCCTTGCATGGCCCGTGCCCTACAACACCGTGCTTCTCGGTGTCTTGAATTGGTTCACGAGCATCACGATCGTCTCGCTTCATCGCCTGGTAGGAATAGTCCACGTTGCCACGCCGATCCCGGGATCGGACAGCTCGCTGTTCAGCGTCGTGCACCATGGAGTGTCGTTTCCACTCAGCGTCGTGTCCGCCTGCTCGGGCGTGAACTCAGTCGTCGGCTTCCTCTTAGTCGGGGCGTCATTCGGCGGCGTTGTCCGTGGACCGCTGATTCGCAAGACCCTCTGGCTCGCAGGTGGAATGCTCGTCATCTGGGGCATGAACATCTTCCGTCTCATGTTCATTTTCTGGGCAGGCAAGGAATGGGGCGAACACATCGCCATCTCGATCCTCCACCCGTTTGTCGGGCTGCTCACCTTCAGCATCGGTGTGGTCATCATGATCGTCATGATCCGGCCCCTTGGCATGACCATTGGCACCATTGGTGCACTATCGGCTTCTGCGAATCCCGCAACAACATCGATCCAAGATCAGCGTCAGGTACCCCGAGCTGGGGTGACCGCGGCCCGGCGCACTGCTCTGGCCGTACCGAAGGTCCCTGCGGCGATCACGGTCGCCGTCATTTCAGCCGTATTCTTCGGAGTGCTGAATACCCACCTCCGCATCTACAACCTCGTAGCTAACTCCGCTGGTGAGCCGACGTTGACGTCGTTCAACGCCGAGTCTCAGGCCGCACCTGCGGGATTCTCCCGCGACTACGTCACGGACTACACATGGGCCACGCCATATTTCGGGGACAACTCCAGCTGGAACCGGTACGAGTACCTCGCCGACGGGTTGCGCGAGCAGAAGTCGAACCTTGGATCGAACGAGCCGGTCTTCGAGGATGTGATCGACACGACCGACCTCAACAGCTTCTCGGCCTATGGGATCGAGGCCTGCTACACCTTCCACGGTTACACCCTCGTCGATGTGGCGGATGTGAACTTAGGCGGCGGCATCACCGGCCAGTCGCTCGCGTACCAGACGCACACCAATGGCAACTGGTCGATCGTCTACTGGATTGTGCCGGTAACCGTGAACAAGGCGACGCACTTTGAACGGATCGTGCTCTACATCCAGGACAGTACGTCGAGTGAGGTACACGCTCCAGCAAGCGTCAGTGGTGTGCAAAACCTCTCGGGAAGTCTTACGGGCGGTGGCACCTCCGGCGCCGTGCTTCAGAAGAATCGCAACTTCCTCGTCACCTTTGCCCGGCAGCTGATCAAGAACCAGGCTAAGGCAGCAGCTGCAGCCAGGAGCACGTCCGCCTGACGGCTTGTGCTCCTGGCCTGTTCAGCCTCGTGAAGAACTCATCGTGGCGAGCATGGTGTGACTCTGGCCGTGGGTCAGGCCGCACATGTCAAATCGTGTGAACTCGAATTGCCGTCACGATCCGACGCCGACGACCTTGATGGCTGTCGTGCAGTAGGGATTGGCCTCCACCTGCAGACTGTGGTTGCCTGTCGAGCCGACCGAGGTGGTACCAGAGCCCGAGAGGCTTGACTGAGACACCACCGGCTGAGCCTCTCTCGCACCACTGGTGACAACGTAGATCTGCAACGCAGGTCCGGTGGTCAGCCTCGAACAGGCGTAGGCCCAACCGACTGTCCAGGACGTGCCAGCAGCAGTGGTGAACGGCTCGCTCGCCCACGAGCCCGTGTGCTGCGATTGTCCGAGAAGAACCGAGTCTGAGCCACCGGTTGTGGTGGATGACGATGCACCGGTCGGGCTCGCTCCTCCGCTAGCCGTCGTGCTCGCAGTGCTTGTCGTTGTTGCAGTGCTTGTCGTTGTTGCAG
>Ga0116230_10005110_pt1 | contig 12870 bp, 10 predicted proteins | sample S1TSphfallax_3_FD_88678 | JGI IMG/M metagenome (GOLD analysis project Ga0116230, IMG submission 88678) | Host-associated microbial communities from peat moss isolated from Minnesota, USA - S1T2_Fd - Sphagnum fallax MG | ecosystem: Host-associated > Plants > Peat moss > Unclassified | place...
ATATCCACATTGCTAAACATCAATATGTGTTATACATTCCAATACTTTTATGTAGACATATGCTACAACAAATTCCATTGCCTTGAAAAAATTACCTTGGATAATAAAAATCATGTTGCACTTGGTATATCAAAATAATGTTGGCATGATTAATTACTTCATAAATTTTGCCGTACCATACCACATTCCTACACTCAAGAATGATAAATTGTTAGTTGATAAAGCACATAGGAATCACACCTAATAAAAGGTAAATGAAGATTGAAGGCATAGTTAACTACCCTTGATGATAGTGTTCCTAATCATAAATAAACAATATCCCAATGAACCATGTATAAAAGTGCATTGATGATAACCCAAAATGCATCAAATTGCATTTATAAACCGTAAAACCAAATTTGGCCTTGATTTTCATACAATACTTCAAAAGCTTGGAGCTATTGTACAAAAACCAATGCCAAATTTGTTGCCATTAGTTGGCATTCCTAAGCAGACTAATGGGAGACTCCAATCACAACCTAGATTTGAAATCACCTATGGCTATCCAATGAATCCTACATCATCATAGATGATGTGTAGATTAGATGCATGCATATGTTGAATGCAATCAAATGAACCCACAAGTGACTACAAAATGTAATAGAAATAAGTTCCATGCAAGAACATAAGGAATAAATTAGGCGGGGGGGACGAGAGAGTGAGCTTTGTCATCATGGCCACCATTACCAAATTTTGGCACAACTTCTTTTAAGGATCCAAAAGGCATTATGCACATTGACTCCACAAAGGGTGTTTGGTCTATTCATTTATTACAACCTATAAAATTTCATGTAGACAACCATAAACACTTAAAAACAACCACTAAGGTAAAGCAATAGACAAAAGCCTCACTAACTAATGCTTGTTAATATGCCTATGAAACAACCCTAAATCAAACCCTAAATCTTAACACAATAAGGTTTGTAATCAACCTTCTTGCTTGCACCCAAGAGTACATATCAATCATGGCTTTTGTGTGTTTTTGGAAGTTTAGTCCAATGAAAGCATCTTCAAACCCTAAAATATTAAAACCCTAATGCCTGATTTGACAAAAAACATATTTAAATATGCACAACTACTAACTACAAAGACATAAAGGAAGCACCTTCATGAAATCTCTACATGGTTGCAAGCAAACGCTCACAAACTACACTATAAAACTAAATCAAATCACATCAAATCAAAGCAAAGCTTCATGTAAACCCTAATCCAAATCATGCCCCCAAACACAAAAAGATTCATGATGGCATCCTAATTACCTCTTCAACCTTTTTTACACCCATACATAATATTTTCACTTCGTTGGCTTGCTAATGAACTTGTTATACCTTGAAAAATGAAATGGTGCTTGTTGAAACATGATTGGTATAGCTCTTTTGCCACCTAAATTTGATAATCACAAATCTCAACAATTGAATTTTTCATTTGGCCCAATATAAAAGAAATTATATAACTTGTATATATATATAATAAACTATATAGGCATGATTATTATACAAGCAATAGTCAAAGGTCAATGGCCATTTACTTTTTAAACACACTACTATAAAAATGGTTTTTCATTTTAGCAAATCTAATATAAGAACTACCCAATTTGAACAAGGGTCAAAAAGATTGTTTTGTCATTTTGGACAAATCAATTTCAACATGTCCATTGTGACTAGGATGGTTTTTTTGACTAGCAAAGTATGGACCATTTGACTAGTCATTTTGATTAGTCAAATTTTTGCTCGTATTAAAAAATAATTTGTGGTAGGTAAGTAGGTTGTAAAAGCTAGGCATTTAGGTAGATACATTATAAAAAGGCAAATAAGTAGGTAGGTAGGTCATAAAAAGGCAAGCAGGCAGGTGGTGGTAGCCTAACTTAGCCTACCTTATTGTATTTGACCTACTTTAACCATATCTAACCTAGTATATCTTACTTAGCCTATTTTAAGGCCACCTAGTGAACTACCGGGTTTTGAAAGAAATAAATAAAGGAGCAAAAAAAAAAATGTTATTACTTTCCTTAGATAAGTAAAAAGCTTCAACACAAAGGGGACTATCCAATTTTAGTAAGGTAGCCTCATAACCTTTCTATAGAAACAAATTTGAAGCAAACATGCAAGAAAAATACTTGCATATAAAAAGTCAAAATATTGTGAATGGGTGAGGTCATACTAACATGTATCAAAAACAATCATAACCATTACTTTATTTTTTGAACTTTCAATTGTAAATAATAATAATAATAATAATAACAATAATAATAAAATATTTTATAAAAAAATGTTATTGTGAATACATTATGTGCATATCATAAAAATTTAAAATCAATCTAATGAATGAAAAATAAATATAAAGATTTTTAACCTCTTGTAACCACTACTTAAAACTTATATAAAAACACCTTAAAAGCAATTTTGACACTAAAAACAGAATTTGAAAAAATTTCTTAATGATATATATTGGGATATTTTTTAATATACACCTTAACATAATAATATTAAGAAAAATTTAAAGATTTTTAATTTTTTTTGAAAGATGTATTAAAAAAATTCTAAAAATAAAGCAATGGTCTAATGGGGCACATGTGGCTCTTAATAGCGTGGTTGGATTGAAACATACAAAGGAAACTAGTTGGTCCCTTCTGGGACCTAGAGTGGAGGTAGGCCTAACGCCCAATTTTATGAAGGGTATTCATATTTTTCCCTTTTCAATTGTTGGGTCATTTTTTTTTTTTCCTACCAAGTAAATTGGACGTGCAATGCATGGTCATAACCAAGAAAGAACAAAAAAGAAAATTGTTTCAAAACCCTTTTAAATTGATGTTCAATAAATATAATATACAATGCAAAGTGGGTGAAGGGCATCTCAATTCATATTTTTATAAAAAATGAAAATTCTATAAGGTGTGTAATGATTTTAAAAGTAATGTGTGTTTTAATATTTTGGTTGGTTTTGGAAATTGAAACACCAAAATCCAATTAACATTCATTGGAATTTGGATTGCCCATTATTGATTTTATTAATTAGATGTGGGTACATCTCATATTAATTCTTAGAAAATCTAGACTTTGAAACAATCATGAGCAAATAAAAGTTCAAATGAATTTTTTTAATATCTATATACATGAAGGAAGGTTGTTTGTTTGTTTTGTTCCAATGGTTCATGAAACCAAGGTCTTAATGACATAAGGAAAGCTATTAAACTTGAAAATTCATATTCTTAGAAAAATAAAATTTACGAATAGTTGTAGAAGGGCACGAGTTGTCAACATGAAATGCATCTAATATGTTAATATTTAATATGAAATGTTTTTACAAAATTACAAATATGTCTTGACAACAAATGTAATTAACTCTCAATATTTATTAAGCATTTCATATATTAAAGATGTAAACTAAAAAGTAAGTATAACATTTGGTATATATGTGGTATTTTTGTAAGAAATGACATCTTTAAAAATTTTAAAGTATAACTCAACTTAGGATTTGAACTTAGAAAAATACACCCAATTTGCACATTGAGTGGAAGGGAAATTGGTAAAACCAATAAAAAGAATTGCACATAGTGCATACTAGATTACAATGATACATGTGTTAGTATTTCAATTTACAACAATGTTCCCATTTTCTAAAAACCATGGCAACATAGGTTGTATGTCCGAGGGTTGAAGATTGTTAACAATTTTCAAATTTTTTTGACTTGTCATTCTAAATAGCATTACATACACTAATCTTCATGCAAAAGATTAACGAATATGTATCATCACTTTGGATGATATCATTGCACCTTGGGACTTGTGCCCTATAATTGCATAACCTAACATTAAAGTAAATGATGCTTTGTAAAAATGTCCTTGAAAATCACATTTATTTTGAATTGATTTTTTCTAAATTATTTGCATGTATCCTGATGGATTGAGTGCAACAGAAATGTTACAAACATTATTTTCTAAATTAAACTCCAACTTTGTTTCGATTCTAGTGGTTCCATTTGTAACACTAATTTTTAAAACAATGTTTTCAATTAGCATAACCAATGCTCCCAATGCAACATGTTGCATGTGATTGAATCTTTTTATTGTTCACCCAAGATTGAATGTGTCCAACATTCCTTGCATTTGTCTCCAATTGAATAGCATAAATTTGGTCAATTGGAAATTTCTTGTGAAGAATCAAATCATTGTAATAATCAACATCCTTCATATGTGTGGAAAGTATTGTTGTTTTGTCATCAATGTAACAATTGTTCAAAACTTATGAATGTTTTTCTTCCATTGGTGCTTGACAATGGATTATGTTCAAAAAAGAACAATATTCTGGATCTTCAACATGTCTTATTAAAGTTTCCAAACTATGATATGTTGCAAAATTCCAATCAATCACATTATAAACATAATGCTTTTAGCAATTTTTTTTTGTGTTCATAGATGGGAATGACATATTATAGAAGTTGTGCATGATCGCCCACCAAAATCACTAATTTAAAATGATATAGTTCGTTTGTAACATTCTCAATTTGATATAATCTAGTTTCAACACTTTGCAACAATGTACTTGTCATCATTGACATTTCATCAATAATGATGATGTCAGCTTCTTTGAGAATTTGAAATTCAACACTTAATTTTTATAATGGCCGAACATATCCTTTGCATTGTATATGAAATGTGTTATGGATGATTGAAGCTTTTGAACTAAGCCTCGATGTTGCACATTTTGTTGTTGCAATAAAGATAACTTTCTTTTTCAATAACATATAGTATTTGGTCAAATACCAAATGAAAAATGTCTTTCCACTACCAGGAGTTCCTAACATAAAACATGTTCACAAATAATGAATATGCATAGCTATAAGAATAATTGATTGTAAAATTTAGTAAATATGCATAATATTTTGTAAAATTTTTGTTTTATAATATAAATATAAAAATTAATTGCCATAATATATCTTTCATACATGCAATAAAAACATGCATAACTTCTAGATGGAAGTTATTTTAATATTTGAAATGAAATAAAATGAAATAAGTTATGTACCTAAAATGACATGCAAACCTTTTATTTGAGAACAAATGATGTTGAATATATACATTTGTTCATGTGAAAAAAATTTATTTTCCAAATAATCACGAACATCATGTATTCAATAATTTGGATCAACTAAACCAATTGTGATCCAACACATGTAACATCAATATTGATATTGATTGGTAAATTTTGTGAATTCTCAAAAGGATGTTTTTCCAAAAGCTTGTTGTATATGTGATTTTTCTTCTAATCATCATATAAGTTTCATTTCCCATATTCAAATATGAGGTCTTGCAAACAATTAAGAATCTTCACAATACCACGAATAAAATATTCATGATAATATCATCTTGCTAGATTTGTGGGAGATATCAATTCGCATTCTTTAAAAAAACAACATTGCTTAACAATATGTTGAAAAAAATGGTTCAACATGTTTGCCAAGATTGTAAGTTGGTGAACCGCACCAAAATGTTCACTATTATATAAGAAAATCTTAGTTTGTCTTTGCCCAAACATGTCTTCTTCTTCAATTATTGTTGTTGTGGAGAAATTTGTTTCCAATACTTTGTAAATGTGTATTGGGCCATGTTAGAAGGTCACACACAATATATATTAATGGGATGAAATCCAAGTATCTTGGATTTAGTCACCATTTTTGTATGCAAGTTTGGCGGTTTTGAATCAACATACTTTACACCAACACTTTTTGATATGATTGGGATTTGTAAACATGAAAAGGCCACTTCAACTGGAAATACAGGTTTGGCTATCATTGTTGCTGAAATCAATTAAAGTTGCAAAGGGGTTACATCAACCAATCCCAAACTTCTTGCATTAACGTCATTTAATTTAATAGTGCCTTGTGATTCACATTTCATAGCTATATTTCAAAAGATAATATGACCAGTATGAAGATGTGATTCGTTGAATGTTCATATGTGCACCCCACATATCAATGTAGTATATTGATAAGGCATTACATTTCAATATTCATAACATGGACAATAGTATTGCCACCTTATTCATAAATAGTTCAAATAAGTTAACGTGCTCCCAAACTCCTTAAAGGATTCGAATGTGAGTCTAAAGTGAAAACAACAAAAGAGCAAAGAGTCGGAGCATTCTTTTTGGCTCGTAGCACTTTGGGGGTAGAAAGGCATATTGGAGCTCCGGGATGGGACTAGGAAGAATGACAAGTAACTTATTCACTCACACGAACAAGTTGGTTAGTGCATAGTTTAAGCACTTTTGGTGCTAGGATGAGCCATGAGCAAACTTGGACTCACAAGATTCACCACGGTCCGAACTTGGGGGAAACCACCACCTTCCCCCTTATAGTATACTTTGTGCCTCTCCACGAGGCTCACATCCAAATGGCATTTTGTTCCGAGACTCCCAAATGGGAGTCCCGAAATTCCCAAAGTTGGGACTCTCACAACTTTGGGGCCTCATAACTTTGTGTGCAGACCTCTAATTGTAATGAGGTCTGAAGCAGAGTTGTAGCCCTTGTCAAGATCTTTTCAATAGTATGTCACACACCATCTGCACACAAGGAAATTGAGTCGATTCCCAACTTTTAGTGGCCGGGAGTCAAATTGCCAATTTGATTCCTGGCCTTTCTTTTGGCCATAACTTGTGTTTTAGACTCCAAATGGGTCATGCGAGCCCATTTTAGACATCTATGTTTCAATAGCTTTTCAATGATATAAAAAAATCTTCAAACCGATGCGTTTTGACCCCTGCAATCGCCCTTTAAATATTCAGAAGTCCATTGGGAGTTTAACTCCCAAAATGGGAGTTCACGTGGGAGTGTGAGGGTTCATTCCCTCCCACTCTTTTGCATTCCCAAGAGCACGAGATGTGACTCCTGGGCTTCCCTCTTGGCCCGTAACCTTGCAAGCCCTTGCTTTGGTCACGAGCACAAGGTTAGGGTTGCGACACAAGTCAAAAACCATGTGAATATTTCAAACAATGATTACATTTTGAATACTTAAATATCTACTAAAATGTGAATATCATGTTAACAATGGAAAATTGTTTTAAATTTGATTATCATGGAATTGATATTAAAAATTCATATTAAAATTCACATTTTAAAAATGTTCAAAAGATTTTTGAACTTGAATAATCAAAAGTTCAAAATAAAAAGAATTTTGCAAAGATAAGATTAGGGTCTCTTTTAATAGTAAAGATTATTGATTGCACAAATATAAAGATGATAATAACCAATTAATAATGACATGCCCCCAAGTTCCTTGTTAAATTCAAAGAAAGTCTAACTATGTTAAAGAGTGGAAGTAGTTGGAACTTGGTGCTACTCCCAGCTTCCACCACTAAAGGGGGTGAGAGGGACGTGTTGAAAGCTCCGGGATTAGACTAAGAAGAGGGACAACTATTTAGTTACTCGGTCCTGCATCAAAACCAACCATAAGTGGGTTAATTCACCTTTGAAAACACCCTTGGTGTTGGGACAAGCCACGGACTCACTTGACTCACCACGGCTCGGACTCGGGGGAAGCCACCACCTTCCCCCATATAATATTCTCTGCGTTGCTCCGCCGCACCCGCATGCAAATGGCTTTTATTCCCGGGACTCCCAAGGAGGAGTCCCGAAATTGTCTCGGTTTGGACTCCCGGGACTTTGGGAGCTCATAACTCCCGGCTCAGACCTTAGATTGGGATGAGGTCTGAAGCAAACTTGTAGCTCTCCTCAATATCTTTCCAATGGTATGTTGCACTTCATCTGCACACACCGGGGTCGGGTCGATTCCCGACTTTTTGTGGTCGAGAATCAAATTGCCAATTTGACTCCCGACCCTTCTTTCGACCATAACTTGTGCTGCAGATGTCCAAATGGCTCATGCAAGGCCATTTTCGACATCTAAACTTCAAAGCCTTTCCAACGGTATAAAGAACACCTCAAGGCGAGGTGTTTTGACCTAAGCTCTGAAGTTACGGGAGTCCTAGAGGACTCCAAGTTCCCACTTTTGGGAGTGTGAGTCTCATCTTCACACTTGCCTCAAAGTGGGGTTGCGACAAATAAACTCAAAAGTCACACTTGATTTGAAATTTTTTGACCCACCTTTGCGTGATTAGATGTTGAGCCACATGTTGTTTGAAAATTATAGTAATGAGAAATTCATGTTTGTAAGTTCCAATGTGCTTATTTGTTTTGCATCGTGAACCACATTGATGCATTTGTTTTTGTTCTGCTAGCTTGAACAATGTTAAATCATGTTCTTTGTCTAGCAATATGAATTTTCCAAACTATTCATCAATAGTAGCAAGTACCATTGCAACTATTTCATTTGTGATGCAATCAACATCAACATCATTTATCCATAATATGATGTGTGCATGTACAGAACCTAGGTGAAAGTACAATACGAATTTAAACAGTTTTGGATTATTGCCAACATAAATGGAATGTACCATAGAATGAACACATATTTAATAAAACTAAAAAACATAATTATTTCAATGAAAAATATGATTATATTATTCGACTTATGGTTGATTATTATTATAGTAAGGTTTTCCAACAAGTTATACAATATTAAATTTGTTACAAATTTGATGCAATATGTAAGTGTGTGTTTTGACAATAAGATTTGACAAGGTTTCAAGCTCTATGTTGTTGGATTTAAGTGTCTAATAAATGATTATATCAAAATGTACGTGTTTACTATTTTGTTTATGTTAAATTAATTATGCTTTCACTCACTTCAATGTTGCAACTCCAATTGTGTTACATGATGTTCGATAATGCCAAGAATGTTTTCACCACCAAGAACATAGGTTGACATGAAATCTTACAACCTTGCACAAAATAATAGCACACATTCAACTAGATAATCCTTCCAAGAAAATGTGTTATTGAAAAACAAGCAAGATTTTCAGTGTCTTCAATTTCTTTCCATCTCAAATTTGATGTTTCATCAAAAGTCAAAGTGAGGAAAAAATGAAGCATTCCAAAGTTCTCCACCATCACCGATAACTTTTTAAATTGGGTATGGTGCCATTGTGGCGTTATTGGATAGAGGGTGGTAACTTGAACTTCATAATATTCTTGAGAACAACAATTTCTAACCATTGAAGATGTTGGCGTTTTAATCTTTATACATCCCTCTCTAGACATAAATGTTTTGTAGCATTCAATAGTTGAATTGCTTGTCGCACTTGTTACATCAAGAGTAAGTATGGTGGATATAATGTAAAAACAAAAAATAATGTAGACATTTTATGTTTCAAATAAGATAATAAACCACCAATTCCATCATATGGCCCACATCCATGTGGAAATAGGAATGGGAAAAATGTCTTTTCAAGTGACATGTTCAATGCTGGAATAGTGCACATGCCATCTTCTCGAACTAATAACCTTTTAGTCTTGAAAGCGTTGTCATTGTTACGCATAGTTAATTTTCAATTTCAAAGGCATCATCAAAATTGTGAAAAATTCCAAGACACATGTCAAAAAGTAGTGACAATTTTTGAATGAAAGGTTTCATATCCATACTTGAAAAAGGCCTTTCACCAATACTAGGTTTTGCAAGTATTTCTTCTACAATTGAAGAAGATAAAACACATAATCCATGTTTTGGTTTATTAATATTGGGGATGTATTTTTGTATAAAAGGATTTGAAAACAAATTTTAGTGCAAAAGATCTTTGAGGGCAAATTAACAACTTTTGATGTACTAGTTGGTTGAAACTTGATATTTTAATAAAATAAAGGATTGTCAAGTAACCCAGATGGTTGTATTTGGCCATGCATGAATCCATAATCTTGTTGTTCAATTTTCATTGATATATCAATAAATGAAAGAGGTTGAAAATGCAACAGATTGTTAGCAAAGATTTGTTTCATATAATCCATGTTTTGAAATACAACATATTTGATTCGTTTTAGTTGTTCATAGAATCTAAAACATGCATTGCATACATACACATGCAAACCATCACTAGTGGTTGTGTATGTAGACATAATAATGTTTGAACAACCATACGGTGTTGCATTAACAACAATTCCAAATGTATTCAAAACAACACTAAAATGTGTTTCGTGAAGGTGTAATTTTGTGGATCCACAAAATCCACAACATCTCATATGCTTAATGAATGAAGATGTACATTAACTCCAATTTCAATGCAATGCTCCAATTTCAATACATGACCTATCAGAAGGTTTGAAAACCTTTTGTCGTTTAATTATATAGTTTTGTTGTTGACATCTTCGTTTCTCTTTTAATTTCATTTTTTATTTTTGAAAATGACTTGGATCACATTATATATGATCATACCACCAACTACACAATCCAAATAAATAACATGTTAAATTATAGTCCTAAAACTATTTAAAACAAATAATAATAAAATGCAAAAGTAAAAGTATTTTGTTCATGGGCATATTTATATTTTATGAATAATCATAATCCATAAGCATTAAAATATCCAAATCCATACAAGTGGTTTCTTAATGATATGTATAGTTATAGGCTATACAATTACTTGGAATTTTTTTGAATCAATCCATATTAAATAGGATTAATCATTTTTTAATTAAAAATTATTTACTAAAAAATTTCATTTAAGAATTTTTTATGAAATATTACATATAAAATTCATTATAAATCATTTGAGTTTTTTACTAGTATCAATTGCCACACATGCTTTAATTGCAATTATAATTACTATCCATAACACCTTTTTCCAAAAAACATTTATTTCATCAAAGCCAAAATATGTGTTTTGCATGTAATCATTCAATATGATTCCTTTCATTGCTTTTTGGTGTGATATATAATCCTTTGAAAATTATAGAATATGTTTTTTGAAATCATTCCAAATTCTTTACTTCACATTTGAAATTATTTAAATTTTATTTAAAAAAACTCATTCACTTGTTTTATATTTTTATTGAAATATGCATATATCATGATTACTAAACCAATTAATTATCAATTCTTATTTAACATGTGAAATTATTTGAAAATTACACTCAAATATTCTATTTTATTATTGATGTTTATGTTTTGCTTGCATTTCAATTTCGTAAGATTATTTTGATTTTATAAAAAGAATCAATGTTGTAAGATTTTTAAAAACCTTATTTTCAAATGTCAATTGTAATTTTACTATTTTCAACCTTTATTTATTTTGGTATATTAAAATAAATTAGTTAGTATCAATTACCACATGACATTCTTTAATCTATTACAACTATAATGATTTTACATAACACATTTTGACAAATACATTCAAACTTCATCAAAGCCTAAATGTATATTTTGCATGTATTCATTCAATATAGTTATTTTCATGTTTTTGTGGTATGATATTTAATGCTTTGAAAATCATAGGTTTTTTTTGGTCATTAGTTACAAATTTTTTATTTCACATTTGAAAATGTTTAAAATTCATGTCCGTAGTAAAACAATCATTCCATTTTTTTATAGTGTTATTGAGATTATGCATATTTCAAGAATATTAAACCAACAACATTTAATTAGTTTTTTTTATATGCAAAATTAATTGAAAATTACATAACCTTTTATTGTGGTCATTAATTTTCATCATTTTTGAAAAAGATAAATTCAATTATCATCTATTATAAATTTCATGTGTAAGGTTTTAAAATATTCACATTGATGGAAAGGAGATTGGTGATATAGATCATATAACTTGCACATAGTGCATATTAAATTCAATGTTACATTCTAGAATTTTCAAACTTGCATATTTAATTTGGAGTGATATATATATATATATATATATAAACCCTATGATGTTTTATCAATTAGCCTTATATTGTGGTCATTAATTATCATGTTTTATAAACTTCATTTGCAAGGTCAAAAAATATTCAAATTAATTTTTAGTTTATTACATTTAAATTATATCATATCGATTTGTTTTCATACATTATTTTTGTAGTGCCATTTTTTAAACTTTGTTTTGGATTTGCAAAAGTGATTATTTATTTAAAATATCTTATGTAATAGGTGAGATGAATGTATCATTTATTATAACTAATAATACATGACCATTTACCACACTTGTACAAATTAAATTCTAAGGTATAAATCAAGGGAGGAATTGTTTTACTATTTGAAACATTTTGGGACATTTGAATCTTGGGAACATATTTGGATTTCATAAATACTAGGAGTACATAATATATTGGGAACTTAGTGTGAACACATAACATGGAAGAACTTCATGTGAACTTAGTGGAAAGATATTTAAAACAGCAAAATATAATTCTAATTGCACTTTTCATAAATGGAGACACAACATACTTCTATGTACTAATATTGTCATTTAACACCATGTATGGCATTTGGTAATATTTTTGATTGCTAGGTATTGTTCTAATTAATATGCTTGCATTTTGATATTTCATAACATACAAATGCAAAAGACTTTGAATTGGATAACTATTTATTTAGTTATTAAATGTCAAGATGCACATATTTATACCCAATTATAGATTTGTAATTGATACTTTGATGTCATTTATATTAATGTTTTTGAATATTGAAGTCATAGTGTGGTGTGAAAAGAGGTAGTATAAAATCTGATCGAATCCTGGGTTTTGTGTCAAGCAACTCAGTGTGGCGGCGCTCCATAATGGGCTGCATGGAATTGCATGGCTTTTCCTTTGAGCTGTGCATTGGAATGGGTATGGCGGCTTGTATTGATGAAGGCAGATGGCAAGTCGGCGAAAGGAGGATCGGATCAGGATGACAAGGAAGATTTTGGGGAAGCTTCTAGAAGAAGCAACGGAGGTCCGAGGAAAAAGATCAGAGG
>Ga0116230_10005111_pt1 | contig 12869 bp, 16 predicted proteins | sample S1TSphfallax_3_FD_88678 | JGI IMG/M metagenome (GOLD analysis project Ga0116230, IMG submission 88678) | Host-associated microbial communities from peat moss isolated from Minnesota, USA - S1T2_Fd - Sphagnum fallax MG | ecosystem: Host-associated > Plants > Peat moss > Unclassified | place...
ACAAAGTCATGACATACAAAGGTTGAACAAAGGTAAATAAGATGTACAAATCACTTCCACCTACAAAGAAGGAACCACATTTTTCCTGCTTTGCAAAAATAAGGAAAATTAACTCCCCCCACCTGATCAACCTAACCTTCATTGCCCTGGCATCTGTCAGGCTTAATACTTAATACCCTCAGTTACTGTTTTGACAACAAAAGGGTCCATATGCAGAGAGACCCGTGTCCATATCTAAATACCCATGTCCACCACAACAACCATTTTGCATCTTAAAAAAAGTACCCCGTTTCAGCACAGCAGAAAACTCAGGTGAACAAGAGAACTCTCTTCTACAAGTCAAGAAAAAAAATTACACCCAATCAACCTATTACCTGCAATACTGAATAGCAATTTTCTTGAGGCTATGAACAGGCCTTTGTCACCTATGCAATGGCAGCTACAAATTAAGATAACTTACAGGAGGACCCTCAAAGTAGTAAAAGAAAATTATAAAAGACAGTGCCAGGCAATGATGAAGTGGTCAAAGAAAAAACTAACCTCTCACTTTTACTACTGCACAAAGTAAACCTGATCATCATCAACCCCCAACGAGAGCCCCATCCAATCCAATCCCCCCCCCCCCCCCAAGATCCCTGAACGAACCCCTCGGAGTGGGTTTTAGACCTGGAGAAGTGATTTAGAAGACATGGGCGGTCCCAACTCTGTGTCCAGGAAACCAAGCAGCCGTTGAAAGCGTTGGACGACTTCACAATGGAAAGGAAGAGGAGAATGGTGATGGTGAACATGTGTGAGGGCAGTTGTAAGCCAAGAAAGTGCATGCATCTCAGATGCAACAACTTGCAATGTTTTGTGGACCTCCAGAGACTGATCTAATTTACTACCATCACCCATTGGTGACTTGAGTGGTTTTGAGTTCCCGGAAACCATGTCTAATCGTCCACTACTAGGAGGACCAACAACGTCCTGCTGAGGGCACGTGCCTCCGACTCTCGGAGACCCACCACCGTAGTGGGCAATCAATCCAATTTGAATTGTTGAGGGCCAATCCTCCTTAATTCCCCTCTGCAGATATTCTGTCATTGCCGCCTGTGTTGCACCCAACACAACAAAGGCTGAAGCAACTGGGCAGGCTGGTCCGCTACTGTGTAGGCAATGTGCCAGACTTGGTGGATGTTCATGGCATGCTGAGCTTCCACCAGGTGGAAGCTGCTGCAGCACTGCACCAGGAGCCAGTAAGCGGGACTCATGTGCTGGGACTACAAGATATGCTGCCCCCACAGATGCAAGGGTACGAACCGTTGTAATGCCAATGCTCTGAGCCCCACTTGAGCTTGTGCCAACAGGCCATGATAGTGGTGAGACCCCTCCTGGAGGTGCACCTGCACACACAATTCAAACTAAGATGCTCAAGAACAGTACCTACCAATTAAGCTTTAGAGAAGCTCTAGTGCAAACAATTATGCTCAATTCAGGACTGGAGGATGAGACACACAGCAGCACACCTGATATTGACAGGCCATCAGGAGTTGTAACAATCTGAAGGCTTTGGTCCACACACAGGGAGACAAGGCTTATGCTTTGAACCCATTGAAAAGCACCCTTGGGTGGCTCCGGTGGTGCCACCACCTGGTTGATCACCTGCCCTCCTTGTCTTCTCAAGTCAGATCCACTGCCTTTTCCATAATTCGCTGTGGTTGTCTTCCCTCGCACACCAAATGAAGAAGAAGGGTTGGGTGAAGCAGGTCCACTGCCGGCCAGGCCCAAAGCACTGTCGGAAAGCATTCCGACTTCTGAGCTGCATGCCATTCCTCCCAGACCCCCAGTAGAAGAATCCTGTTGAGAATGTCGGATCTGCAGTGGCCACTTGCACACTTCATCACCCCCTATTGACATGATGACCCGATTCCACTCTGCACATAAAACAACAAAATTCAAGGATAAGTAATGCAAATTGTAAGCTCCAAAAGAGGAGCACTCATCAGTGAGAAATGTGCTGGTTCAAATTTTCAGCACTGAGGAAATCCACAGAACTTAACTTGGCAATCCTCAAATAACCCGACACAACCATGTTGGAAATCCACCATCAAAATTTACCTTGGCACTCCTTCTCAAAGAATCCACCGAGACGTGTAATTGTGATGCCACGAGGTTTACGGCTACCAGCATCCACTGCCATAGTGAGCAACTGTAGACCTTGCTGCAACACTTGGTTGAAGAGCCCATAAAGTCCCCCCGCTCCTTCTCTTTGGGTATCGACACAAGCCAATGGCAACACATGTGTGTCAAGGAGTTCTCCCCGAGCGTCTGTCCACACAGAAACCATCCAGTGCCCATCTTCTGTCCATGCATAGCAGCAATGAAGAGCTGGAGCTTGTTGGCCTCTGCTGCCACTTGAATCTCCATCTAAAGCTTCACCACCGGGTGTTGTATTTGAACCCATATCTGGACCACCACCACCACCACCTCCTCCGGCCACACCTGAGGCACCACCATGTGTGCTTGCTGAGGCTTCATCTCCTTGAACACGTGTTGCATCCCTTCCTGCCGTTCGTGCAGGGGCTAGCCCTACACCCACATCAGGGGTGCCAGCCTCTGCAAGGATGAAAGCTGGTTCATACAAATACCGTACAGCATCATGTGTCACATCGGCTCCCAAAGTACCTGGAACAAGAGTTTCAGGTTTCAGCACAGAATGAACTACCTGTTGTCTAAAAGAGGGAGCAGCTGTCTACTATAGCTTGGAACTGAGCATATAGGAGATGGAGAGGACCTGTATCATTCTCTGTCAGACGTGCCGATGATGATTTCCATCCACTCTCCCACGTGTTGCGGGGAGTGGTGGTGGTGGTGGTGGATGATTCCAAGTTTCCCCCTGCATCTGTGCGGGAGAGAGAATTTCCACTGCTACGTCCAGAGCTGCAGTCCTTCCACAGTCCGGGCATCGGTGTATTGCTCTGCAGTAATGAAGGCCCAGAGCCAGCAGCTGCTCGAGCCCGTGTTCCCAAAGCAGCAGCAGCTACAGTTCGCGAGAATTCAGTCACAGGTGCTCGCCGAGGAATGCGACGTAGCTTGTTATATACTCCCAAAGCGATTTGCTTCAGAACATCAAGACCTGATGCATGTGGACCATTTGCCTTGAAGATGGTTCCAGCAGTAACCAGTTGGAGGGCAAAACGAGGCACTGAGAACCCAAGGATGCTTGACACAAAATCTTCTCCTGCTACTGCTGCTGCTGCTGTACCTGCTTGAGAATCCTTGTCTGAAACTGCAACTGCTGAGCCCAAGCTCTGGCAAGCATCCACCATTGTTTGTAGCAACCCATGTGGCTCCAGAACAGGACAAATCACATAGACTACCTGTGAACCCATCTTTACATTAGAAAACTCACATCTTGAAAAACAACACAACAATGGTTACTGCAGTGAGACCAGATTGATTCTATGGCAAGAATGAAAGGAAGATGAGACCCACCGTACAAGGGCCTGGTTCTGGATCCCGCTGTGTTGTTGCAGATCCAGCTGAAATAGGGAGAGCCTTGCACACCTTACAGAGAGCCTTCCGATACTGTGACAAATTCCAGCTCCTGTTCATGCTTGCTACAAAATCTGTTGCCAAGTTAATGGAGGAAGAAGCACTACTGGACCCATCCTGGAAGGAAGGCGTGGTCGTGGTGACTCCGGGTACATCAACTAGCATGAACCCAGGTGGTGGGGGGGTCTGTGTACCAGTCAAGCTTGAACCAGGTAGTAACCCTGACTGACCTGCTGCTGGCATGTGAGATCCAAGCCGACATGCTTCATACACTGTCCCAAAGAAGTCCCATCCAAAAGCATGCAGTTTGGGTTACTAGATCTGTCTGTCACAGCATGTTCCAGATCATCATTTCCTTCTGTCCATCTATGCATGATTGTCTCTCTGTATGCACAAGGAGGAGCTCCAAGAAAGAAAGGCGGAAGAGGACTTCAACAAGAACAAAAGAACCAAAAGTGGCAGGCAGACATACCTGAACTGAGTTGTTGGAAGAAGTTGGCTGCAGCCATCACAAGTGGTTCTGAAGCTAGACAGACAACAAGATAATTGACCTGACAAGATAAAAGGATTCACAGGTAAGAGTCTCTTCAATGGCCATAGGTACCTTGAAACCTTGCATTTGTGGAACTTGCACATCCTGATAAAAGAGCCATGTGAACTGTGTGAACCCATCACAGCTGAGATCTTCTAGAGTGAGATACCTGTTTAGGAGGAGCGTATGGTTCAAGTGGTGCTTTCTCCCAGAGATGAAGGGTGCTTGAAGATGTCTTCAGCCAGTCATCTTGATACCTACACCACAGTTTTTGCCCAAGATTTCAGATTCTAATGGCCTAAGTATTCACTGCTGCTCCTAGTGCACTCTCACTCTCCCAAAGGGTTTTGTAGTTTACCCCACAAGCAACGCAGGTATTGGAAGAGCTAGGATGGTTGGCCCATGGCTTGTCAGGACATCAGACTCCAACATTCCAAGGTCATCACCTAGGCCTACTCGCTTTTGACAGTTTTCAGTCTGTTCAGAGAGCGAGGAATTCTCCAACACCCGACTGCTGCTGCTGCTGCTGCTGCGCCGCATGTCAACATCCATGTCTGCAACAGCTTTCAGACCACCACCCAACTGTGGAGGGGTGATGGGTTCACCCACCACAGTAATTGTGCTACTAACTTCCTTTGAGTCTGTCACTGTGCTCTCAGAGAAATGGCCACCATCTGACATCTGGACCCGGCCTCTACACCAATCCACAAGGGCTAGAGGGCCATCCATGCTGGTTTCTCCGAATGCATTTGATAATGCTATTCGCACATCTGACTGCAGCAGGCTAGCTACAGTGGCTGCAGAAACCTGCACAGGAGTCAATCCAATAAAAAAGAGTTGGATCCCCTCTTTGTTTCAGGAAATTGGCTGCAAAGAAGCAAGAAAAAGTTCAAACTGCTGCAAGGAGATAGAGAGGTGATCACACCTCAGCAGTCAAAGGATTCATCAACTCCACCCCGGACTGATCAAGGCAATGGGCAACTGACAGCATGCCACCACAACCCACATGATTCCCACAAGTACGCTGCTGCTTCCTTAGTTCTTGAGAAGCTAGCCAGCTCAAGGGACCATCACCATAATCTCCATCAAGTGCAGCATCCACAGTAATTGATGCTTGCTGAGCCAGAAGGGGGAGAGCATTCAAGACTTCCTGCCACTGACTCTGTCTTGCTGCTGCTCCAGTCGCTGCACAGCCCTCATCAACTCCAGCAGCAGTTTCTGCTGCACAATTACTGTTGCTCAACAGCCCAAGCCTTGACTCAGCAGCCATACTGTTATGGGTAGTAGTAGCTGTAGTAGTAGCATTTGATTGCTGTGAGGAGGGCGGCTTTGGAGCTCCAACAGGTCGCCACACCCCCACTTGGGCAGCCCGGGATCCACCCTCATGCATATCTTCATCTGCTCCATGACCTGCAATTCGTTCTGGCACCTTCTTCCGGCGCTCTTGCTGCTGAGGCCTTGATAGGCTCCTCCCTGACTGGAGTGCATCAGATTGTACCTGTTCAAAATCCGGTTTCAGTCTTGCAGTTCCCAGTAGTAACAAGCATAACCAAACCTTTCTCAGCTCAGGGGGGGATGTCTAATGCTGTGGAATGGATATAACAGGAAGCCAAACAGAAAATGACAATCATGGCAAAAAAACACATCCTTCCTGAGAGGAGAGAGCACAGCACCTGTGTAATATCCGAGCTACTCTCTTTTGCAAGCATTGGTGTGGCTTTTGCTGTCACACTGCTTGAAACAGATGACGAGGTATCTTGAGAGCGACACATGGCGACTTGCAAGAGTGCACACTCCAGCTCAGTTGCTAATGTAGCCACTGGTGATTGGACAGACGACGACCTGTCACCGTTCTTGTTCGATTCCAGCAGAGATCCATTGCCGCCACCAATTACATTTGGCGAATCTTTCTTCCCCGGGGCCTGCTGGGTCTTGCCTGCAGCTAGGTCTGCATTCGCACCTTCCATAGCAGATGGCTGCCCAGTTGGAGACCCTTGCTTATTTCCAAGTGTGCCAGATACAATATGATACTCCCTGCCGGGATCAGCCTTCTTTTTGCTGTCAGCGTTGTCTGCAGGTTCTTTATCAACCTTGTCGTCAGGTTTTGCTGTGTCTAAAGTTTCCAACTTTACAGTCTCAGGTGGCATTGCACTGTACACATAGGCCTCAAGTTTTGGTGGTGACTCCACAGAGGCAGTTTTGGATACCGGAATGTAGGGGGCCCTACAAAGATCCAAACCTGTCAGAAAGTTTACATCAACCCAGAAGAAGCTTTGAAACCAGGTAGAAGCTTTGAAACTCACAGAAGCAAAAGAAAGAAAAACTGACCTGGAAATCATTGAGCTAGCAGACACCTCTTGCACTCCTGAAAGGTCCACTGGCTCAAATCCTGGAGCAAACAGAAGCATGGCTTCTGCCTTGGGTCGAGTCTCAAGAGCCACGGGAAGAGGAGGAGGTGGTGGAACAGGTGACAATCGTGCACCAACAACACCTGAGGCTTGTGGGTTGTTGTTGTCCTTGAACATATTTGCTTTTGTACCACGAGCACTCAATGGCTCATTTTGTGGTGGTTGTGCTTGGTGTCCAAAACCTTCCAACATTGGGAAATCAAGAATGGGAAGGAGCATTGGATCTGAGGTGTCCATTGAGCCAGTGCCAGGTGTGTTTGTGACCTCTCCACAGTCAAATAAAAAATTGGGAACTTGTGACTCCGCTGTCCCGGGTGGCTGCCAAGAGAGACACCCACCTTTCAGATCACATTCCTGATTGATTGTTGCTTCCAATCCTACATAACTTTGTCTGAGGAGATCAAACTTGCAATTGGGTGTCAGTGGGTCAGAAGTAATGGGAAAAACTACACCAGCTGAATCCTGCTATTGGGTCCTTTTTGAACTTTCATACCAACCCAGTCCTGATTTTGGGTCCAGCATTTTTTAGGGGTGGCCAATTCTCACCACTTGGTGACTGAAAAGAAAAAGCCAATATTATCTCTACAGAGGACTTTTCTGCAAAAAATGGCTAAAAGTCACCAGATTTTGAGGGGGGAAAAAAACATTTGCCAGATTTAGACAAAAGGTTCCAGCATGTCACCAACCTATAGCAGGATATCCTAAAATTTTCCAATTTCCTCTCTGACCTGTAGCCAAATTTGGCTTAGTCCTCTTGTGGATGTAGGGTCCTTGATAGTAGTATCAATACCAGCATTGATGCCAAGTGCATACCAGACTGACACTAGTAGTAATAAAACAGAGCATTCACATTCATGATGAAAGATTGACTGACTGACCTCTCCAAAGCCAAGGCCATCGTCTTCAAAAAAATCTCCAAAGTCACCGAATTCGGCCAAGATGTCAGCATCACTTTGTATATCCATGCCCATGCCAAAGCCGACACCCAAGCCATGCTCATCATCATTCCACTGGTCCCATGGATTTGGAAGCTGGTTACTGATGACTCCCCTTGGTGTACCCAATACCATATTTGAAGACAGGCCTGCTGCAAATGTACTGGTTTCCCCCGGGAAACCACCACCACCTGCTTTTTTCTCATTTATGGTTGCATCTAGAAGTGCTGACATATCGGCTCCAATGCTATTGCTTCGCTTCACAGCTTTCACTGTGGAGTCACCACCAGTTTCCCCTCCAATCGGTTTTGAACGCCCACGTTTCACTCCCTATACATTACCTTGGACACCATCAGTGATCACCACAATTTTGGAAACTCAGAAAAGGAAGGTAACAAAATGAGAGAGAACCACTAATATACCCAAAAAATCATTTACTACATGTATAGGCTTGGCACATCGGGTTTTTTTTAACATTAAACAAATGGCAGGCTTTCTATGAGAGTACCTGTGATGCTTTTACATCAGCAATAGCAGAATCTGATGTGGGACCCAAGGCATGCATATTGTGCATCAACAATGGCATTGCAGCAGCCTTGCTGCCCAGAGACTCTGCATCTGCCTCCAGTTCTGCAGTACCTGCAGCAGACTTTGTACTTTCATTTACAAAATCAACAAAAAAAAACCATGCATATGGAATCTAAAAGCTCTATTGACAAGAAAATTCCTAAAATTACCAAAGGTTGAAGTTCATGTCATTGAACTCATTAAGAAGTTGAATGCTATACATTACAAAAAGGTAGTAGTAGAAGTGGCACCTGCAGCATCAGCCTCACTAGAACTGGAGCTGCCACTGCTGCCCTGGCTACTGCCACTGCTGTTGCTGCTCCCACCACTCCCACTGCTGCTACTGGTGGTCCCTCCCCCACCACTCCGGGCAGGGCCTAACCCATTTGCACCCACTCCTCCAGTAACACTTGACTTCTTTCCATCTCCATCCTGAGTCCCATACCTGCATCACAAGACCCAAAAATGAGACTCCCAAACAATTTATTAATTAGCCTGAAAGGCTTGTGATAACAACATTGGTTCCTGGTCACAAACAGCAAAAGATTGCTTTGTGACAACATGGAAGCAAAGGGAATGTAAGAGATTCAGAACTCAAGTCAGAAAGCAACATTCAGATACTCTATAATAAATTGCTTACTTTGCAGGTGCACTCTCCTCTCCTTCCAGACCATCTTCCAGCCATTTTGTGCCTGCCCAATCCTGAAGAAAGGCCCTACACCACAGAGTAAAACCCACTGGTCAATCAGATTTAGCTTGCAGTCAAACCAAAACGTGGCACTAGTATAACACAACCCAGCACAAGTTGGACATCCACCAATCAGTAAAAATCTTGTGGATGATCAAAAAGGAAACTTAGCAGAATTGCCACTTGGTAAACACCAATGAGAGTAGGTAAATTGCAAACCTCTGGAGGTAGGTATGGCTAGGAACTGGAGGTCTCATAAGAACCAACACTGCATCCAATGGGTATATCAATGCCTGCCCAACTTCTCTTTGGTTGTATGACCTCCGTGTCTGATTTCCCCATGAATCCTGAGAATGGGTCAGCAGCAGTTTCACTGATTCTCAGAAGAAGGGATTATCCACACAACTCTCAGGATCATTCACACTCTTTTTAAGATCAAAGCTCTCAGATTTCACATCAAAGTGAGAAAGTAACCACTCACCCCAGTTGGAGACTGCCTTGCCAGCCCCAAGCTCCCCCCTGGTGATGATTGGCCCAGCCAGACCTCTGCATAACATGCCTGCCCTGATGTTGTGCTTCCATTTGCTGAAGAGGATGCAACAACACGAAACGGCAGAGATGATGCAGAGAATGTCTGCTGCTTGCTGCAACCATAGGATCCGGGAGCAAAAAACTAGAATCAGTGGGTGTGGAGTTTCCTGGCATGGGTCTTGCCAGCCCAGGAACTGCAGTCCTCTCCATTGGAGGTCATCGGTCTTTCAACAACAGTAAGCTGCTGGAATTGTAATCCCTTTGATTCTGCTCCTGACCAGCATAGTCATCTCTACACATGTAAATTTGATGCGCTTACCTCTGGTGTAGCTGAGTTACTAGATCATTAAGACAGCAACCGCTCAATCGCCCACTCACACCATGTGGGGCTACCACAACTGCAACAAACCAGCATCCATGTCTTGTGTGAGAACCCTTCACATATCTCACAGTACACAAGACATTGGAGCTCAGGTAAAATGCAGTTTGCTTATCTCCTCAACAAGTGCCACCTCATTTCCTTCTCATGCAGTGAAAAAGCACACAGGATAGAGAGCCTGAGACAAAACCTGCAAGACTGTTGTCAGACGGTGACACATTTGACCTTTGCTGGGCAAGCGCCACTTGCAAATCGGTGATTGACAACTGTCGTACTCTCCTGCACAGCAGCAACAACTTTTGAGTTTCAACATATGTATGACAGGACAGCAAATTCCTATAGGCCCCAAATAGATAAAAAAAGGTAGTAAATATCCACTTGGCACATCTGAACTGTCCATTGGCGCACAACAGCACAAAGTGAAAACCTTGTTCAAGTTAGAGAAACACAGCTACAATCTAGTCAAAATCAAGAGTGCCTCACAAGGTGCTCTACGCACTTTCGGCGCACAAGTACATGCACAAAGATGGCCTCCTCGCTTGCCGTGAATACTAACTCACAGCTTGGAAGAGGTTTCCTGCCCACAAGAAAAAACAGAAGCAGTGTTATTAGTCATCTTACAACATTCCAGAGCTGGCATCTCACAAGAATGATGATGGCACAAAATGAATAAAAAAGAAGCAAGCAGGCAAGCACTTATAACATTATTGCGGGTGTGCATGCCTCCTACAGTAATGAGCATTATTGCTTTTACCTCAAACTCGGGTCACTAGCACCTTGCCGGCGGCATTTGATAAACACATTCCCAAACCGCACATAAGACAGACTTTGAAATGCCCTGTAACACACACACAGACATGGTGCAGCATGGTCTTGTGTCAAGAGGCTGCTTGCAAATGACATGTCTCTGACAAAAAGAAACAAATAGGTAACCATCTTTGCATTCTCTGAAAGACCAAATCTCACACAAATTGCAGTGGTCCGATGACTGATATCATGCTTCAAGAGGTCCTTGAAAACACAGGGGAAAAATACCCACAACTTCACTCCACCCTGCCAGGTATAAAAAAGAAAATCCACCCTTACCTTTCACAGCGGTTCTTTAGTGCTTGGGACAATGCGTTGGACACATCATTGCAATCCCCAGGGGCACGCCACAACCCCTGTCCCACAACTACCATGTCCAACAGGTGACGGTTAAACTCTGACTCATTCAAGGGAATATTTTTTTTTTCCCTCAAAGCAGTTGTAAAACCATTGTTGTTCTTAAGTGTTGTTCCAGGAAAGGGGGAGACTGACTAACTACAAAGAAATTCTCATGTTTCGTCTTATAGCGATCAATTCCATCATCCTCTTCCTCTGTCTGTGTCATCTTCAATTCATCAACTTGAGTTTCTCATCAGGTTGACTTGCAACTTGATTCTGGGAAATTCTTGGATTAGAAACTGAAGCCATTTGATAAAACCTGTAGTTGGTCCCAATCTTCAACAAGAAGAAGAAAAGTTGGCTGATTCAGGTGGCATGCTTGCAGAAAAGCTGTGATAGAGGAGGGCCTGATTTTGCATCTGATTTTCTCCTTCTCTACAAAAAAATACAGAGGAGGATGCCTATTTTGGGAAGCAGGATTTTACAGTAGTGTGAGATCCACAGCTTTTCTTGGGAGTTTAATTAATCCAAATGTGAGATTGCTATGAATTCCTTTATTAAAAGAATTTGGTCATTGAAGTTGTTCACAGCCACCACAATGGGCCCATTAGGTTCTTCTCCTTCTATAGCATGCTACACGTTACCCTTCTTGATCGAGAAACATTGAGATTTTATTGACCCATTAGTTAGATCTCTCACAGTGTTCTTCTTTCATCACTGTGAGCTTCTCAAAAGTCTCACCTTTCAGACCATTAATGGCAGTGTGCGTTGTTGCAGAGTTGAAGCTTTCGTGCCGACCTGGTAGAAACAGCCATAGCTTGACCTTGTCCTCTGCATGGGACATCCATTCACAAAAAATGGCATTAACCCTGGACACAATAACCTATTATGAACCACCCCAAGGGGAAGAAACAGCCATAGCTTAATGACCTTGTACTTTTGCATGGGACATCCATCCACAAAAATGGCATTCAGCTCTGGACACACTCACCTACTCTGAACAACTGCGCCAAAGGGGAGAAAGCTAAAGATCTCTATGGCTAGATCAAAACACAAGTGAAGTCTGTACCTGAGAGAGTCCAGGTACTGAAATGGCCCTCCTCTTGTAGAGACATGTGTGCCCTCATCACCTGCAAAGCTGCTAGATCTTGCCATGTTTGCTCCTTCCTGTGAGAGACCATCCAACCAACCGCAACAGCAGCAAAATCCCAGTCACATGGGTGGGGTGGGTCTGATGGATGTCAAAAGAATTTGGGGAATCAACATTTCCAAATGGGCCAACCCCAAAAAAAGAAAAAAAAAAAAAGAGAACACACACAGTGCCTCGAAAACCCCACCTGGTCAAGCTTGGGGAGGAGGAGGAGACAAGCTCTCCTTCGGGAAGAAGCTGGAACCACGACACTTGTTGCAGCCCTCCCTGGACCCACCCAAAACAAAACACGGATTAAAAACATAAGTACGTATACTTGAAGAAGCTCTTGTGCTTGGGTGGGTGGGGTGCATGCATGAATGCACAGTCTTTTTTTTCGCTTCTTCAAAACTGTTTTCTTCCACGAAATCAAGTAAACCCATCACTCCAAATCCTGAGCTGTGCACTTGAGAAGAAGAGAAGACTTACAATGCGAAACACGTTGGCGAGCATAGTCGCAGCAGCTCCGGGCCGAAACCCCCAGCTGCCCAACACCCACAAAAGCCACGGCTGCTTGGAACTGTGCCAAGAGCTACTGCAGTTCTATTTTCGTTCCTTCCCCACTTGATTCTCCTTCTCCTTCTCCTTCCTTCTATTAAACCCAGTATTCCATCAAAGACAAAACAGCTCCCCTGTTGTTCTTCTTCTTCGTCGCTGTCCCCTTTTCTTCTTCAGCCATACACACAGAGAGAGAACAAGCAAGCAAGCAAGCAAGCAACCGCCGCCAACCACCCCCACCACACTCCTCACTCCTCAGCAACCCCCACTTACTTGGGTTTCTCCCAAATTCCACACAAAACTCCTCAAATCCCACAACAAATCCCACACACTCCAGAAAAAGCCTCGGCTTTGTACACGGGCTTGTTGCAACTAACTGAAGACCTAAACTGTAAGAAAACTCCAGAAAAAACTGGAAGGGAAAAACAAATGGGTAGAGGAAATTTGTATTTAGTACAACAA
>Ga0116230_10005112_pt1 | contig 12869 bp, 9 predicted proteins | sample S1TSphfallax_3_FD_88678 | JGI IMG/M metagenome (GOLD analysis project Ga0116230, IMG submission 88678) | Host-associated microbial communities from peat moss isolated from Minnesota, USA - S1T2_Fd - Sphagnum fallax MG | ecosystem: Host-associated > Plants > Peat moss > Unclassified | place: USA...
TAATTAAGTCTAATTAACTCCTAGTTGGTTTCTAGTTAAATCCTAGTTAACTTTTAATTAACTCATAGTTGATTCTCAATTAGGAAGGTTCTCAAGAAGTTTATTTACTCAATGCACACAAGAAGTTTCTTTGGAAGCTTCCTTGAGCTAAGTCCCCAAAGGGGTATAAATAAAAGTAAGATTTTTTATTTCCTTTAATCTATTCAACACCAATCTTAAGCATAATCTTGCACCATAGCCTTGCCATGTTCTTTTCATGTTCATGTTTGCATATGTTAACATAATTTTATTTTTTTTCATGTTGTATTACACATCTCGTGCTATTGTTCTTAATTAATATGTTATTGTTTTTTAATCATGTAATCTTATCTTTTTCCTTGTTTGAAAGTTAGGCTTAAATCGTTCTTTTAACCTTTGTTCTTATGGTTCTTCATGTCTTTGACAACAAAAGGTTAGTTATTACAACTTTTCCCTTTTGTTTGTATTTTTTATGTTCAAAATTTTCCTTTGTTTAAAATCATCGTTACCCTTTAAAAGAGTTGTTCGTCCTTCTTTCATCTATTAGTGTGCACCAGGGCAATTCGCTCATCAAACCCCCTTTTGATTTTGCACATTTTTTTGTTTTGTGTTGTTTTTCAAGTGTTTTTACCTCTTGTCCCTTCTTTTATTTAGTTGATGACACCCATATATTCGGCCATGTTTCTATTGTCACCTTTGCTTTTGATCATTTCATCTCCCAATTAGCATCCGTGGGACCAATCGTTCAACCTCACATATGTTTAATTTGGTCCCCATTAGGCCTCTTTCCTAGGTTTTCCCCTCTTAGTTTTTGTTATGTTCCCAATGGTATCAAGGTTTTAAGTGTTTTTTTTTGTTCATTTTCTTATCCTTATCATGTATGTAGGTTGCCTTTAACGAGGACGTTCACCATGCATAGGTGTTCCCATGGTTAAGGGATGTTCATGTTATTTTTGGTATCTTTTTTTGATGTTTCACCCAAAAACATTTGTATTTGTTCCACTCCCCCCCCCCCCCACCAAACTTTTGATTCAACCATTGTGGGGGGTTTTTAGGAAGCTCTTAGGCCCATGCTCTTTAAAGTGCCCCCAAACTCCCCTAATGTGTCAGCAAATCTATCTCCCCATTTCTTTTGGAAGGGTTGGCTTCATTTCCTTTGAAGTGATCACATTGACATCCTATCTTGGGAGCTGGACTCTTGCTACCCTTATCATCGCTTCAAGATTTTTAATATAATTTCGTCCATTTTTATTGGAGGTGATAGGGCCAAGCAATACAAGTTTGATCTCATTCCAAGCCCACTTGAAATTAATGTGAAAGCTTCTTTGTACGGTGGCAATGTTGTGCGTACCCCCTTTTGACCAACTTGCAAAGAGGGGTGCATATCAACTTCAAAAGAACATTTGAAAAAGATTGCACAATCATTTCATTTTTAACATCATTTTTTGTTTGGTTTCAAATTAGCATCATGCACATTTGAGGTCTTTTGCAAGGCTGAGAACAAGCGCTTGGTAGTCTGTTCACCTAATCATCCTTTTTTTTCCATTTAATTTCATTTTTTTCTCCTCTATGATGTGCACCAAATTAGGCTTTTCCCATCATTGGCCCTTGGTTTGTCTCATTCCATTTGTGGCCAACCTTTAGACCCCATGGGGATTCACCTCTTATGTTGTGCTTGTGGTAGGGAGAGGACTACATCACATGATATCATGCAAGATGCTTTTGCATCCATTACAACAAATGCAAGTTTTCATGTTGCACATCAACAAAACCATGTTCCTTTGCCACCTACTTTCCATTCTTCATGTCAATAGGTCAACATTGTGATTTTGATCAATGGCATTTGCATTTTGGCCGATGTTGTCATTGTTAACTCGACTTGAATTACTTGATTTCACATGCTACATTGTCTCATGGGGTGGTTACAACGATGGCCACTTGGACAAAAAAAATATTTTGTCAATATTGATACCCTACATATTTGTCTTTCCTTCTTGCCATTTAGGTTTTTGGGTGTTTACATCAACAAGCCAACAAGTTTTTCCATTGTTGTGTTAACATGGCTTGGGTAGCAAAAGACTTTGAAGGCCCTCTCCTTTTGGTTTTTTGTGTTTTTTACAAGCAAAGGGTGTAAGCAGCGTTGTAGCATGTGTAAGTGACATTGTAGCAGGTGCAAGCTACATGTATTTCAAAATAAGCTTATATTATTGGCAAAGGTTTTTTTAAACTAGGTGTTTTTTCTAGTGTACCTCCCCTCTTCTTTTTGACATGGGGGTTTGGGTACATGACTCTTTCCTACTCCTTTTACTTGGCCACTTGGCTAATGATTTCTATTTTATGGCATGGACATGGGTCCTTTCCTTTTGTTCCTTGTTCTCCCCATTTCATCGGGTGTTTTGTTTTAATAAAATGTAAGAAGGTTTCATCATTTTGAGATTGTCCAAAACTTGATCAATTTTTTTTTGATAGGTCAATCAAAGATGCCCATCACCCAAAAGTAAATAAATAATTTTGAAGAGACTCACAATTAAACAATATGAGACGCAATATACACCCATAGTTAATATCTAATTGTATAGACCCCTTAGACCTCAAATTTGATTTAAAACTTACCCTAAAAACCTAACTCAAGTTTTAAAAAATTATCTCACCCCAACTCACACGATTTCAAAAGGACATGAGTTGGATCGTATTCTTACTAGTCATTTTCACATAAGAAAAAACCAACAATCCATATATCAATCACAATATCATTAAAGTTGAAACTTTGTGATGTTCTAAATCTGATACCCAAATGATACACAATGCACCCTACAATACCCACCCAACCCATGTAAAAATTCATTAATTTTACAAAAATATAAGGGTTGCAAGTGTGGGCATTATGGTTTTCATAAAGCCCAATATCATTTTCATTTTTTCCTATGATATACAACAAGTACCCAATATCATAAATACTTGGTGGGTATCATGAAAATAAAATAAAATAAAAATTGCATGTGCATTTTTACATCAAATAACTCCTTTGAAGAAATGAGTTCCCAAAATAACCACCTTCAATTCCGGCATGAAGGGTGACTATTTTGAAAACTCCTTGTCTGTTACCCTACTAAAGTGAACTAGCCAATGACCAAACACTTAAGTGCTTAGGGTAGACCAGATCCAAAAGGAGGAATCCATTGATCTAGTGTCCAAATTAAACTTAAAGCTCTCCTATTGGCACATCTAACGTACTAAAAATCGTGTAAAACGAAATAAAATTGAGAAAGTTATGACCCCCCAAAGTAGAGGGGGTCAAGAACTCTAAAAACAAACCATCAAACACTACAAAGACTGGTTCTTGAACACTCAAAAAATTCCTTGTATGTTGCTCTTTTGTGATTAGAATTCAAAGATTATTTGTAGTACTTCAGATGGCACTCCTATAGCACTTTAAATTGTTTAAAATGAATAAGAACTAAGAAAGTTATGAAGTTTGAAAGTTAAAGGGGTCAAAATGAAGAAAAATCATAAAAAACATGTTTTGCAATTTGTAAAACATGTTTTCTTTATAGCTCTTTTCTGGCTGGTCCCTTGGCTTTGCATTTCAAAGATGATTTGTAAAGCTTGAGAAGGTGTTCCTATAACATTTTAAATCAATCAAAATGGAGAAGAATTGAGAAAGATCTGCCAAAGTGTTTGGTCTTAAGCAGGCGATTGATGATGGGCCAGTTTACCCTCAATCACTTAACTTGGAACTCCTCAACTTCTGACACCAACTGAAAACAATAGGGTAAAACGATGCAATGTTATTTCTCCATATATGAAAGCACCATTGAAGATGCCTTTGTCTAACAAAGAGATCTTCCACCATCCACATGTAGACATTTGTTGAAAAACACTGCAATACTTTACTATGTGCAAGGCCTGCTCTTGTGGGCCTCCCATCATTTTGAGGTATATGCAGGCATTTGGGGTGATGGCCCTTGGGAGCAGACCTTCATCGAAGCAGTACAGAAATTTCCTAGTGTACTTGGAGGGCATCTTATATTTTTGAATCCCTCATAAATAAGAGGAGGATCTTATGCTTACTTCTAAGTGCAAGGTACCCCTACTCCTGGCATAGGACCCGGCCTCTTACACTTCATGATAGATGTATGTTTAGGTTCATGATAATGTTTGCATTGTGCTTTGCCATTGCAAAAGCTCCTCTTACACTTCATGATAGATGTATGTTTAGGCTCATGATAATGTTTGCATTGTGCTTTGCCATTGCGAAAGCTCCTCTTACACTTCATGATAGATGTATGTTTAGGTTCATGATAATATTTGCATTGTGCTTCGCAATTGAGAAAGCTCCTCTTACACTTCATGATAGATGTATGTTTAGGTTCATGATAATTTTTGCATTGTGCTTTGCCATTGAGAAAGCTCACTGATGGGGTCACATTCCCCAAGTGCAGGGGCAGATCCCACACCCCTCATTTTGGGTGTCCAGCCCCACATCTGAGATGCCCATCCTCCTGGAGTTACCCTACACATTGTTGTGTGGGGCGGTCAGTTTTGGTGGGCAAGGATTGAAATCAATTAATTTTATGTTATGGTCTCCATTTCGGCCCTTGAAATTGAATATTTTAAATTGGCAACATGGGGTTCTCAAACACTTGAACTTTGGTTCTTTTATAAATGTCTCTTGCTTGTTACTTTTAAGTCATATAGCTCTTGCATAAGATACCTTGAGATCACCATCCGCGAGTGGAGTTAAAATCCAAAATATTTACTAGGTTTTGTCTCCACTGTTCTTTTAGTTAACAAATTCCTCTCTATGAAATTTGAGTCATAGCTCACCTTAGGCAACATGGATCAGTTTCCACATTTTCATTGGTTCAATTTGAAACTTTTAAAATATTCATGTATATGAATTTTTTTTAATTATACAATTCGTCAAATTTTCCATGAAATTTTCGAGAATTATCTTCATCCAAAACTTTTAATCAATTTCCGGCAAAGCTGACAAGAAAGTATGGTGTGCTACTTCCGACTCATTTTATTGGATCCCTTCGTACCTATAAAGTCTCCTGTTACAAAATATTGTGGATTTATAAAAGCAATTCCCCTCAACCCAAGAAAACCTGTATGGCAGAAGCGCGGTACCTAATTTGGCATTCCAACCCCCTAAATTTGTTTCGGGGGAAGAGAACCTCAGGATGTTAATTCAATCCCTCTTGGGAATGCTGCTTCCTCAGAAATTTGTTACAAAACTTAAGGCCACTTTAGAGGAGGGTCCAAGGTCCAGGATCCAATGAAATAGAGCAATGCTATTGGCTGAGAGTCATAAATTGGAACCATAGCCTTTAGATGAGGGTCCAAGACCAACAAGTGACAAATTGAGGCTAAACCTACATGGCACGGTTTTGGAGGGAAAATCAATTGGTTTTGACGAAAAAAAAGCTCAAAGGACAGCTCATGATTTGAAGAACCAAGATGCAACCTAGGGTCCAAGGCAAGGTCCAACTCCAGGATTCAATTTGCTTCAAATGAGATCAAATTGGTTCCTAAAAATTTGGACCCTGGATCCCCATCTAAAGTGGGCCTTAGTATCATTTGCCAAGGCCATGAATTCCTTGTATGAAAACTTAGAATCCCCCAAAAACAGAAATCAAAGGTTCAAAGTTCCACAACTCCTAGAGATTATGTGGGGCAAAATCAAATGGACCAAAGTAAGCAGATTTGGAGGGGGTGTTTTGTGGTTGCCTTGGATTATAAGTTTCTCAACAACCTACATTTCTCCTTTCTGAAAATCGCCAGCACGTGGACATCTGGGGTGGCAAATAATGTCATTTTACACATTATTTGACTTTATCCTCCAATGATGATCACCAACAATCACCAAACTTTATGGATTGAACATGATTTTTTTTTCTAACTTCTTGAATCTGTCAACCCAGACCCTTTAATGTCATGGAATGGCTGGCTCTTGTCCAACATGTTGGATGCATCACCATGTGCCCTAATGGGCTTGCTAATGTCTTAGTTGACATAATGAGCTCACAATTCCGTAGTGCAAAAGATGTTAAGTATGCAGTGAAGGGGATTACAAACCCTCTAAAAGGACTTAAGGATTTTAGTAAATTCAGTTGCAGAACTCCTGATGTCCACTTATCCATGTGAGGTCAATGAGTTGATAAAGCAAATGGAAGCCTTTTCATGACTCAGAAGGATCTTTTGAAGTAGTCATCTTTTGTGCAGTTTTTAGTGTATTTTGAGGCACATTAGGTGATAAGAAGAGGGATCTTACCCACCTGGAGAGTGAAAGCATTGTTATGCACTCTGAGGCAGAACATCCCTCCCAATGTTGAGGAGTACCTGGTGATCTACACATATTTGAGTCTATTAAATCATTCACCTCATCCTTTATGGGTTTTAAAACCCATGGGTGGAGGACATTCCAAAAATGCAGGCTGGATTTGGTTAGTCCCTCATCCTAAGCCACTTGTTTTGGAAATGCCTCTACAATGAGGCATTACACTACACAAAAGACCCCCCAAAAAAATGCAAACAAACAATTATTGTTCTGCATAGGTTGTAATTAGCCTATTCCAATTTACTTCCCTCCTACTGATTGGTGACTTACTTAGTAGGAAACTTTTATGTGCTCTGGTGCAGATCAAGAGTCTATCTAGAAGTAAGTGCAAACTCTGAACTGGGTGCTCTGGGGATTTGGGGAGATGGACCTAAATATTTTTGTCTAGGGATGTGAGCCTAATCTTCCATCCTCCCAGCCCTTCACAGGTGCCGTTGACTGAATAAACCAGAGATATTGTAAGAAGGACAAAGATTCTGGCTTATGTGAAGTTAGTAATCCCTTAAAGCACTCCCAGAAATTTCTTTGTCTATTTGGACAGCACCTCGTATATGAATATACATAATAGAGTAACCCCGCATTGGGTGGCCGTTTCTCAAATCGAGGGTTTTTTTAAATGTGCCCGGGTGGCAACCATTTTGTCCTAGTCCTGTGTGCATAATCGGCTCCTACTGTGTTTTGCAAGACGCTAAATACCCTTAACCACCCCCCCCACCCAATCGAACACTGTTCAGCGGCCTTTTCTGGGCCTGACAGTGCAGCCCTGCGGAGAACATGTGGTTCTGCTGCAGGGTTTGACTTTTTGACTGTAGAAGTTAATGAAATAGAAAAGAAACCCTCCTATCATTGACGTCTAAATCTGTGAAAGTGGCCTGCAGCAACTTTTATACCTCAAAGGTTCAGATTTCGAATCCTGCGAAGCTGCTTCTAAACATAATATGTTCATATAAAATATAGAACGTTACTAAGTTCTATTGCAGAATAAAAAGAACGTGTAGAACCATGCAGGGCTGAAAAACATGCGCAAGAAGACAAGAAAAACAGGCGCCTGACAGGGCTCGATGGGGGGTGGTATTTAGCATCTTTGCCTGTGTTTTTGGCATAGGAATAGGTGGCTTCTATGTTACTTAACTCCATTTTTGGATACATGGCTTTTTCAACATAAGTCCAAGTGGCAATTCATTTTTTTTAATTATGTATAACTGGCAACCACAAAAAAGCCAATGCATGAATGTGGCTACATTGCTCATAACAAAGGATAATCTAGAGAAAGTGAAAAATATAAAGTAGCATTGAAATTGTAGCTAGGAAAGTTAGAACACTAGGCCTGCTGTGCACTAGGAGTCAGGGCTGAAAAAACTTGGGGCCAACTTTGAGCATTTTTGGCTTGTTGTTTGGCCCCAAGTTACTAATGAATGCTAGAACATTGATTGCAGGATATTAATAAATGCTGAAACATTGGACCCAAGGGTTGCAAATTGGCTTCCCAAATTTTATGGTATCCTTTCTTCAGCCTTGGGGCCAAATCAAGGCCGTTCAGCATTTATTAGTAACCTGGGGCAGATTGAAAATATTTTTTCTATTTCAGCCTTGACTCCTTGTGTAAAGTGGGTCTCATACTTTGATGGAGACTTGAATCTCAATTTGATATCAAACTTTGCTCAATGCAACTCAAAGTCCCACCCAACACATCCAAATGTTAATAAAACTCATGATGAAATAAACATAATCACAATTCTTGTCCAAACCATGAAAAAACAAGGCCCACAAAAGTCCAATGAACATAAGGTCTTAGTGACAACACCAATATGTAATAGCCTCCTAATAAAAATAAAAACCTTGACCAAAAAATTCATATGCAAATATACAAAGTACAAGTCCAAGTGTTGCACCAACCCATTGTGTGATTTGTCTTTCATGGAGGCAATAATGGAAAAAGTTCTTCCACAAATCCATGCATTGAAACAATGATTATCTCAACCAACTTCATATGCTCACATTGTCATTTAGTCAACAAGTGATTGTTGTTAATTGTCACCCACACCTGTGTCATTGGATTGGCATCAAAAGGTTCAGCCATGGCCTTGGGTGTTTGTCAAGCTTTCATAACGAGCTTAAAAATGGATTGTTGGAAGTCCTGAGATATTAAAATTCAAAGGTTTTGTAAACTAATCCAATGAGGGTTTCAATTTCTTCAATTCACAATAGTGTCTCTTGATGACATCAATATGTAAGGAAAAAGATAAATCACCATTAGGTTGCATCCAAAATTGTGGATATACAATGCCAAGGGCATTCATCAATTTAAAATCCACAAAGTGCTTATCCAAGTTTGTGATAAGCATGTTAGAAATAATGGAACATTGGGCCTTCACTTATGTAATGGATGCCAAGACAACATCCTGCACATTGGCTAATTAACCCTAACAAATGCATTGAAAATGTGATTTTGATATGAATGACCAATCATGCAAAATGCAAAGGTTTTTACACCAACATTGAAATCAATAATTAATATTGGGTGATGGTAGCAAAATCATTGTCCACAACATTACAAAAGACTTGAAAATTTTCATGTTGGTAATTGGTCATAAGATCATAATACATCATGAAAAAATCAGTTTGACATATTTTTACAGTGCCACAAAATCACAAGTGAAAACATCCTTTGAGCAATTTTGATCAAAACATGAACTACTTTTGACAATGGCAACAAATAAGACAAGCTTAATAAAATGAATATCATAAAAAAGGTCAAGATTCAACCTTACTTGAACAATCAAAAGGTTGTGTTGTGACATTTTCACAATCAAAATCGTATATTCTAACATGATTCGCTTCAAAGACTCCAACATTGATATCCATCAAGTCTTCCAACTTGCCCAAGATTGGCAAATTAACAAAGTTTGCATAACAAAGTTTGTCCTATGGGCCATACAATGTTGCCCCATCATGTAAAGAACATGTTTTTCCTTCCACTGTGATGCAATTCCAATGTGGCAACCCTGAAAAAAAGAGGTTCCATTTGCACCGAAACAATGAGCCTTTCTTCTACCTCTTCTTCAATCAGTCTTCTTTATATCACAAGGGTAACGACAAGGGTCAAGTTGTCAACACTACCACCTCCAACAACACGTTGAAAAATGAAAACATGAATTTTTTTCCATGCTTGCATCACATATACATTTTGATTACACTAATTTTAAGGCTTCATTAGTCATTAAAATAATCAATTTCAATAGAATAAAAAAATGGCCCATTTAGCTATGCTTGTCATCTTCATTTGAATGCAATTACTTGTCAAAATATTTATTTAACACGCATTTATCGCATCTTTGTTAAAAAATTCATTTCTGAAAGAAAAATTCAAATTAATCACATGGTATAAAAACATGGTTCAAACTATGTGAAATGACATGGTTCTATATACCTTCAACTTTCATAAACACTAAAAATCATTTAAGTTTTTTTTTTTGTATATTTTTGTTTTTGAACACATAGGTACATTATGTTTGTTTCTAAAAATATACTCTAATCTCCCACTTTATAAAATGAAATGAAATAGTTTATTTTCTAATATATTGCTTAGGTTGTACTCTAACATAATATGCAAAAATATTGTGAAAGGTTCATTCATGGTTGGGGTTCCAAAAAGGAGTGTCTAACTAAAAAAGGACTTTTAATGGCAATTTTAGATTTTTATAGTGTCTATCATGAGGTGACCATGACTAAACAAATGAAAAATTATAGCATATTGGAAAAAAATTAAAACATTAATCGTGGGGATAGATGCACTAGGATAAGCAACATTAAACAATGGGATTTTGTCCCCAAATCAAAATTTAAATTTATAGTTTTTAAGGGGTTGAAGTTTTGACATGATTTTGAAGGTCAAGGACTTATGGCATACACAATGTGCAAAGGGTGAAAATCCTTTAAGGTGTACCACACGTGACAAAAAGGGCCTAGTCTTTACTGCAATCCTTTTTTACCTTATATTTTGATCCGCATAAAAAAATAATGAGTCAAAAGTTGTCAAATTTTTCAGAAAGACTAAATTTTAAACTATTACAATCTTAAATTCCATTATAATCATCCATAAATGTGTCTTTATATGGTAAATAAGGACTAGGTAAAAAAGACAAAAAAAAAAAAAAGGTGATGTTGTGACAAGATTTTGGTACCCCTTAAATAATTTGCACCCCAAAAAACTTCGGGCATACACAATGTGAAAGAAACTAAAAGGATACACAACAATGTGAAAGGAACTGAAAGCATACACAATGTGAAAGGAATTAAGGGTTTTAAAGATAATTAAATCTCGATTCATCCATGCAACATGGTGTAATGATCAATTTTGATTACATGCAACAACATTTTGCTACAACAATACCACAAAAGCTTAGTGCCACAAAATCATGAATATAAATCAGCATTGCCAAGAGTCGTTGATGAATGTTTCGCAAGTAATTATGGAGTTTTGTGTTCAATGCTCACAAGTTTTATCACAAAATATCAAAAATATGGAACCAAAAAGGAAATCACATTGAATTGAATTACCAAATCAACATGAATGTGATGATATTTTCAATTGACATAACTTATAAATGATTAAGAACACAATGACATTTTCAATTGACTTAACATGTGAATGACTTTGGGAATGTAAACACGACTATCAATCCCATTCAATAACCAAGATTGATCAATTCCCAAGGCATCTAGGAGTCTTGAAAATAATTTGTAGATTGTGTAACATGAGCAGTTTGTGGAATCATGAATGTAAATGTGAACTATTTGTAAATTCATCGTTTAAGACTAAATGGTTTGTGAATTGTGACTTGTGAAATAGTGTGCCATGAGAAAATGTTGATGATCCCATTTTGATATTACTGGACTTTAACTATCAAGTGTCAATGAATTAATCAAAATCTAAAAATGTAATCGCAAGGGCCACCACATAACTCCAAGATACCACCAAAACTTATGATCGCAAAACTTGACCAAAAAAACTTATAATCACAATGATCAATCAGACTATTGATGTGACACATAATAACCCAAAGGCTAAAACACACATTTGAGAATTCAATAATGACTTGTCACTTGAAACACAATACAAAATCACAAACTCAAGTAACAATTTAAATCTTGAAAACTAAAACCTATAAATATTGAACTATGAAGTTTCAATGATTAGCACAACTCAAACACAAAAACAATGTGCAATGATTGGTTTATGGATAGTGCATATTACCTTGACATTTATTATTTGGAATTGACAAAATGCATGGCAAGTTGTAATGTTCAACTTCAAGTTTCAATATCATTATTGCAAAAACCAAACTCCAAATTATAGACCTTCAAAGTTCAAGGCTCCATGCACATTGCACAAATGCAACACTTTGCAATTCCATTATTGCAATTCAATCTATTGAGTGACTTGCAAAATCTGGATTCCTAATAACTTGGATTGCTAACATTGGTATCTCATTAATCCAACACTCTCCAATTTTGATGTTTAAAATTGTACCCAAAAGTTTATATACCTTATCAATGCACCTAATTGTTGAAGCAAGCACAACCTCACTAATCTTCATGTGTGACACAATTTGGATTGATCTATGTCAACAAAGAGGAACCAACAAATGGAATTATGCAATTAGAACTTACCATAAGGCAAAGGAAAATCAACCAAAGGATTTGAGATTAATAATGGTCTAGTGAAAGTATCTAAGAGAATCTTGAAATGTGCATAGGCTCTCTAAACACTTTTGCAACTTGGGCTTCTTGCAATTTTGAACATGGACGGAAATTGGGATACATGTAATTTTGTGAAGAATTGTAATAACCTAGCCATCTAGCATACAAGAGTTACAGACTTTCAATGATGTTCTACATGTTGCTATTGTGTTGCAAATCCAAACCTTTGGTTCATGGTGCCTTCCATTATTTAGATCCCCACCTTAGATTCAACCCATTTCAATCCACTAAACAGTCTATGTGCCAACCACTCTCAAGTCCCATTATAGTGGAAAATTATGAATGTTGGAAGTGTGAATGGCACACACTAAAGCCCCGCCCCATTGGAACTACTGGAGTTCATTTAATGTATAAGTTCCAAGTGTACTTATGCCTTCCCTTAGAGCCCTACTTTAGTGGAACCAATGACCATTAAATTAATGTAGTTATATTATAATCATTCCATTTAGAGGTTTAGGGATCTTTCCACTAGAGATGCACTGTGGCAAATTGATGGATTTCAGTCAATGTAATTTTAATGGAATCCTAATGGAGTCATTCCATTTTGGACGTGTAAAAGGTTTCCACTAGAGCTTTACTCAAGTGCACTAGAAGAAAACTGTGTATTTTCGATTAGTGTTTATAACTAAATTTTAGTCGCAAGAGACATTTTGCAACTAAAATCCATGTAGTTGCCTAAGACAAGTCGCATGTGATAAATTAGTCGCAAATGACAAAAGGTATTGTATGGAAAAAAAAGTCAACA
>Ga0116230_10005114_pt1 | contig 12867 bp, 13 predicted proteins | sample S1TSphfallax_3_FD_88678 | JGI IMG/M metagenome (GOLD analysis project Ga0116230, IMG submission 88678) | Host-associated microbial communities from peat moss isolated from Minnesota, USA - S1T2_Fd - Sphagnum fallax MG | ecosystem: Host-associated > Plants > Peat moss > Unclassified | place...
CGTCAACGACCGCTGGAACTCACCGAAGTTTCTCTTCGGCGAGAGTTACGGCACGACGCGCTCGGCCGTACTCTCGGCCGACCTCGACGATGCCGGCATCTCCCTTTCGGGCGTGACGCTGCTCTCGACGGTGCTCGATTTCAACACGCTCTCGCCCTCGCTCGGCGAGGACATCGCCTACATCGGCTTCTTGCCGACCCAAGCCGCCGTCGCGTGGTATCACAACAAGATCCCGAACAAACCGGCGAGCCTCGCCGCGTTCGTTGCCGCGGCGAAGCAGTTCGCCGCCGGTGAGTACGCGCAAGCGCTGCTGCGCGGCGATACGCTCGGCGAGGGCGAACGGCGGGCGATCGCCGCCAAACTCTCCGGCTTCATCGGCATCGATCCGACCTACATCCTCAACGCCGATCTGCGCGTGTCGCCGGATCGCTTCGAGAAAGAGCTGCTGCGCAGCGAACACCGCACGATCGGCCGGCTCGACGGCCGCTTCGAGGGCTACGACGTCGATTCGGCCGGCGAGACGCCGGAGTACGATCCGACCAACAGCGTGATCACCGACGCCTTCACCGGTGCCTTCAACCGCTATATCCGCGACGATCTCAAATACGTCTCGGACACGGATTATCTGCCGACGAATTACGGCGTCGTCAACGCGGGCTGGAGTTTCAAACGCAGCGGCGGCGATTGGAGCGCGCCGAGCGTCGTCGACGACCTGCGCCGCGCGATGACGCGCAACCCGCACCTGCGGGTCTTCTCAGCGAACGGCTACTACGATCTCGCGACACCCTTCTTCGCCACCGATTACACGCTCGCACACCTCGGCGTCCCGCCCGCCATCGCCGCCCACATCAGCTACGGCTACTACGAATCCGGCCACATGGTCTACCTGCACCCGCAAGCCCTTGCCGCCCTCCACCACGATCTCGAAGGCTTCTACGACACCGCCCTTTCCCGGTAACGTGGCGCAGATTATGTCGTGAAGGTGCCGAGGGCGGCGGTGAGATCGGGTGAGGGGAGAAATGCGGCGTTCCAGGCTGCGACGTAGGCGAGGCCGTCGGCGATCGAGCGGCCCTGCTGCGCGTTCATTACCGCTTTGATTCCCGCGACGGTTAGCGGGGAGTAGGTCGTGATCTGCGCGGCGATCTCGGCGGCGTAGGCGACGACGTCTTCGACGGTCTCGCGTTCGATGACGTCGTTGACGAGGCCGATTGCGGCGGCGCGCTTCGCATCGATGGTCTTGCCGGTGAGGGCGAGTTCGCGCGCGTGTCCCTCACCGACGATGAGCGGTAAGCGCTGCAAGGCGCCGAGATCGGGGACGATTGAAAGTTGGACTTCGCGCAGCGAAAACTTCGCACCGATGTGCGCGTAGCGGATGTCGCACGCGGCAATGAGCTCGATACCCGCGCCGATACACCAGCCGTGCACGGCAGCAATCGCGGGGAGACGCGAGACGGCGATCCGCGTGAACGCATTTTGCATCGTGAGGATCATCGCGTGCAGCTCGCGGCGCCGGTTCGCGTCCATCTCGCCCTGGAGTGCGGGCGCGGTCGCGCGCACATCGAGGCCGAACGAAAAGTGTTCGCCGTGACCGCGCACGACGAGCGCCCGGATCGCGGGATCCGCTTCGAGCTCATCGAGTGCCGCGGGGATTTCCGTCCAGGTGGCGGGCCCCATCGCGTTGCCTTTGCCGGGGCCGGTGAGGATCAGGTGCGCGACGGCGCCGTCGCGCTCGATGCGCAGCGAATGCACGCGTTAGACCATCACGGATCCGGGCCGGCCGTCGATCCACATCGGGCGTTCCGGACGTTTGCCGGTGTACCAATAGCGTTCGATCCGCTCCTCGGTCCAGCCGCGTTCGCGCAGGAACGTCTCATCGATGAGTTGGCGGCCGGTGCACGTTTGCGGATCGCTCGCGACGATCTCCATCATCGCATCGCACAAAATGTCGGGCGTGCGCCAGGTATCGCGCGCGCCCATTTTGTCCGCGCCCCAGTTGATCGTCGCTTGCGATTCGATCGGGGTCGCGGGCCAAAGGGAATTCGCCGCGATGTTCTGCCGCTTGTATTCCGCCGCGATCCCGATCGCGATGCGCGTCATCCCCATCTTCGTCGTCATGTAGGCGACGTAGCCGGGCGTCGCTTCGGTCGTGATCGGCGGGCTGCAGTTGATGATGTGGCCCCAGCCGCCGGCGATCATATGCGGCAAGGCGTAGTACGCGCAGAGAAAACTCGCGCGCACGTTGATCTCCCACATCAGATCGTAGCGTTTGGGCGGGGTTTGGAGGATCGTCTCCCACCACAGGGCACCGGCGTTGTTGATCAGGATGTCGAGGCCGCCGAAGCGCTCGACGGTCGCCTCGACCATCCGCTTCACATCGTCTTCGCTGCGCACGTCGACACGCACGGCAAGCGCGTTCCCACCGGCCGCGATCACCTCGTCCACGACGGAGTGGATGCTGCCCGGAAGCCGCTCGCTCGAGGTCTCCGACTTGCCCGTCACCACCACGTTCGCCCCTTCGCGCGCGAGCCGGAGCACGAACTCGCGCCCGATACCGCGACTCGAACCGGTGACGATGGCCGTCCGACCGGCAAGTACGGCCGATCGGGCCGAGGGCGACGCATGGGACATTTGGTTTCCTCCAAGAAGATGCGGCGAGAAACTTTCTTACCTTCGCTCCGCAGACTCACCCCTCGGCGGGCAGCGGATGACAACTGGTGGTCCCATGACGACGACTTCGATAGCTGCTACCGCGCTGCGCGAGACGGCCGGCGGCGATGCCGGTGGCGAGCCGCTGCCGGGCTTGATGATGGATGTCCCGCTCACGATTCGCGGAATCCTCGAACACGCGGTCCGCAATCATCCGCGGCGCGAGATCGTCTCGCGCGACGGCGACGAGATCGTCCGCGAGACCTACGCGCAGTTCGGCCGCCGAACCGCGCAGCTCGCGTTTGCGCTGCAACGCATCGGCATTACGCCGGGTGACCGGGTCGCGAGCTTCGGCTGGAACACGCACCGCCATCTCGAGCTCTACTACGCCGTGCCGTCGATGGGCGCGGTGTTGCACACGACCAACATCCGGCTCTTCCCCGAGCAAGTCGGCTACGTGCTGCGTCACGCCGAGGACAAGGCGGTGTTCGTCGATGCCTCGCTCGTTCCGGCGATGCAGAAGGCGATCGACGCGGTCCCGGCGCTCGGCGCGCTCACCTATGTCGTGATGGGCGAAACGGACGCCGTGCTGCCCAACGCCTACGATTACGAAACGCTGCTCGCCGTGGAAGAATTCGACTTCGCCTGGCCCGATTTCGATGAGAACAGCGCGGCGATTCTGTGCTACACCTCCGCGACCACCGGCGATCCGAAAGCGGCGCTCTTCTCCCATCGCTCGACCGTCATCCACGCCTTGGCCTCCGGCCTCGCCGACGCGCTCGGCGTCACGCAACGCGACAGCGTCCTGCCGATCGTCCCGCAATTTCATGTCAACGCCTGGGGGTTGCCGTATTCGGCGCTGATGGTCGGCGCGAAACTCGTGCTGCCCGGCGACAAGCTCGATCCGCAAAATCTGTGCGCGCTGATTCGAGCGGAGGGCGTCACGATGTCGGCCGGCGTGCCGACGGTGTGGCTCGCGGCGCGCGACTACCTGCGCGCGAGCGGCGTGCAGGTTCCGACGCTCAAGCGCGTCATCATCGGCGGCTCCGCTGTTCCGCCGGCGCTCTTCGACGATCTCGAAGAACTAGGCATCACGGTGGTCCACGCGTGGGGCATGACCGAGATGAGCCCGATCGGCACGGTCGGCACGCTCAAGGCGGAACTCACCGGACTCCCCGCCGCTCAACAACGCCGCAAGCGGCTCAAGCAAGGGACGTTCTCGTGCATCGTGCAGTGGAAAGTCCTCGACGAGGACGGCCGTGCGGTCGCGCAAGACGGCGTCGCGCGCGGCGAGCTCTTCGTGCGCGGACCCGCCGTCGCGCGCGCGTACTACAACAATCCGCAAGCAACCGATGCGTCGTTCGTCGACGGCTGGTTCAAGACCGGCGACATCGTGACCGTCGATGAAGACGGCTACATGGAGATCGTCGATCGCTCGAAGGACATGGTCAAGAGCGGCGGCGAGTGGATCTCATCCGTCGAACTCGAGAACACGCTGATGGGTCACCCGGCGATTCGCGAGGCGGCCGTCTTCGGATTGCCGCACGAGAAATGGATCGAGCGGCCCGTCGCCGCGGTCGTGCTGCGCGAGGGGATGGCGGGAACCGAAGACGAGATCCGCGGCTGGCTCGCCGAGCGCGTCGCGAAATGGTGGCTGCCCGATCGCATCGTCTTCGTCGATGTGATCCCGCGCACGGGGGTCGGCAAATTCCTCAAACGCGAATTGCGCGAACGGTTCGCGACGCTCCTGACCGGCTAGCTCTTGCCAAGCATCGGCTAACCGACGTTCAGCGCGATCGAAAACGCGATCCCGATCGCGATCGCATCTTCGATCAGCGCAAACCACAAATCGGGCCAGCGCCGTGCCGCTATCCATTTTCGATACGCGGCACCGCCCAGCGCGCCGCACACCGCGCCGAGGATGCCGATCGACGCGCCGAGCGTCAGGTCGAGCCCGAGCTTACCGCCGATGACGAGCCCGGCGTAGCCGCCGACGACGCAGCGTCCGACCAGCGGTCCCGGCGAGAGACGCGACGGCACGCGCGGCAGTTTGTCGCCGATCAGTTCACCGAGCGCGATGATGAAGGCGACGACGGTCTCCCAATTGCGATACGCGCAAAAGAGCGCCGCGACGGGTGTGAACGTCCGCAAACCAGCCGCGAATCCGATGCCGAGCGCCAAAACGATCGCCGTCATCGCGAGCGGTCGATCAGCCGCGCGAGCGCATGCGAGACGGCATCCGGGGCTTCGAGCATCGGCAGATGACCGACGTTCGGCAGCACGGCGAACTCGCAGTCCGGCATCGCCGAAGCCGCATCGCGCAAGGCTTCGGGCGCGATCCAATCGTCGCTGTCCCCGGCGAGAATCAGCGCGGGGACGGTGATATCCGCCAGCAGATCGTACGAAGCGACACGCTCTTTCATGCCACGGACGAGCGCTGCGGCGCCGCGCGCGTCTTGACGCGCCATGATCTCGCGCAGCGGTTGGGTGAGCGTAGCAGCGCTTGCCGGATCGAGATAGCGCGGAAGATATGCATCGATCGCCGGGCCGATGTCACCCGCTTCGAGCTGCGCGGCCAGCGCGTCGCGCAGCGGCAAGAGCTGCGGCGTATCGGCCGCCGGATGACCGGCGACGAGACCGAAACCGGCGACGCGCTCGGCGTACATCCGGAAAAACGCGAACGCGACGTAGCTCCCGATCGAGTGTCCGACGACGATCGCGCGCTCGATCTGCAGCGCGTCGAGCAGGCCCGCGAGATCGCCGGCGAGCGTTTCCATCAACGCCGGTCCATCCGCGCCGCGCGCCGATTCACCGGCGCCGCGCAGATCCGGCAGCACCACGCGCGCGCGCGGCGCGAGCGCATCGCGCTGCGGATTCCAGATGCTGCGGTCGAGTGGAAAGCCGTGAATGAGGACGATCGCGGGCCCCGCTCCGGCGTCGTCATACGCGATTTTCACGCCGTCGATAGTGGTCTGCATGCATCGCGCAAATGCCAAAAGTTGCGTAAATTCCTGCCAAGTGCTATAAAAGGACCAACACCAACCGGTTTCGTACCGGTCGCGCTCATCGCGCAAGCGGTGAGCAGAAAGGTTCTGCTAACGACATGGCAGTCCGCAAGAAGAAAGCCGCGAAGAAGAAAACTGCGAAGAAGGTCGCCAAGAAGACCTCCGCCCGCAAGAAGACCACCGCGAAGAAAACCGCCAAGAAGTCCGTGAAGAAGACCGCGAAGAAAACCGCCAAGAAGAAAACGGCCAAAAAGACCGCCAAGAAAACGGCCAAGAAGACCGCCAAGAAGAAAACGGCTCGCAAGAAAGCCGGCGTGAAAAAAGCCGTTCGCAAGACGACGAAGCGCAAGGCCACCCGCAAGAAGAAAGCCGTCGCCGCTTAAACCCACTCCGTCTAGGGATAACGAGCGAGTCGAGCAGAAACTCCGACTCGCTTTTTTTTTATGTATACCGACAACATCCCCGACCTCGCCTATGCCCGCCTGGTTCGTGCGCGGTCGCGCGGCGTACCGATCCGAGACGGCGAACGCGCCGTTGCGATCGCGTACCTCTCGGACGGCACGTACGTGCCCAACGATACGATCGTGCGTTTCGAGGTCGCCCGCGGCGAGAATCCGGCCCGCCGGTTGACGGGCGCACTCGCGGCGACCGGCGCGCGCGGCCTCTGGTTCTACGGCGGCGACGACGCGGCACGTCGCGCCGCTGCCGAACTGAACTTGGATATGACGCCGGTCGGGATGGCGTTCGTGCGCCGGATGGATCCGCGCGTCCGTGAAAACGGCTTGCGTCTCCGGGTTCCCGCGACGTTCGACCGGCTCTCGGTGACCGAGATCGTCAGCGACCATGCGGCCTCATTTCAGAATCCGGATGCGTTCATCGTCGAGCGGGATCGCGACACGGTCGGCATCGCGCTGAGCGAACCGCTCAGTGCCGAGTGGAGCGAGATCCGGGTGGTGATCGCGCCGACCTACCGCGGGCGCGGATTCGGCAGCACGGCGTTTACGCTACTCGCCGATCGCCTGGAAGAGTCGGGGCGGCTCGTCTGTGCCGCGCTCGAATCGATGGAAACGCGCGGTCGCAGCGCCCTCGAGGGCGCCGGCTTCCGGCTCGCCGATTACTACTTCAACGCACGCCGCCGCTGAACGCGGCTAGCACCGCCCGGTGGCGACGTGTGCGGCCGATCCGTCGGAGAACGTCCACGCGCGAATGCCGCGCTCGGCGATGAGCAGCAGATATTCGCGCTCGCGCAGGCCGGCCATCGTGCGCAGATTCTCGCCGATCGCCTCGGAGAGCCGGCGGCGCTGCGGCACCGTGCACGGATGATTGAGGTACACGTGAACGAACACGCTTTGCGGTTCGGGGGAGATCCCGATGAACCGGCTATGACGGGCCATCTGCTCCGGGTCGAACGTATCGAGTTCGAGATAGCGCGCGTAGCCGGGCCGGTCGAGCTCGTCGACGATCGCGGCAAAGACCGCGTCGCATAACGCCGTCAACGTCTCGTCCGAGCGGGATCTGGACGCGGAAATTCGCACGAAGGGCATCTCTGCGCCGGAGGTAGGACATGTCCGCACCACTTCCCTTGGCCGCGCGGGACGTGTGACGGCGCTTAGACGGCGCGCAGTTTGGCGTTGCCGAGGTAGATCCAAAGCCCGGCGAGCGCAACGACCGAACCGCCGATGATGAATGCCTCGCGCAGATCGAGCTGTGCGGCGATCGAACCGAGTAAGAGCGAACCGGCCGGCACGAGGCCGAGCAGAATCATCGAATAGACGGAGATCGAACGCCCGCGCATATCGTCGGGCGAGAGCGTCTGCATCAGGATATTCGAGGAGTTGATGAACGTCATCGTCGCGAGTCCCATGATCGCGAGAACGACGAAGGCAAACCCGATCTGCGGCACGAGGCCGAGCGCGATCGCGCCCGCCCCCATCAGCACGGCCGCGCCGGTCCAGAGGGCGCTGCGCCGTTCCGGTGCGAGTGCCGCCGTCGTTACCGCGCCCAGAATCGCGCCGATCCCGTTGGCGGCGAGTAAGGCGCCCAGGCCCCGGGCGTCGGTGCCCAGTGCGTGGGCGGCATACGCGGGCATCATGAAATTGTACGGCCGCACGAAGAGCGACGTCACGAGCAGTTGCACGACGACCCAGCGCAGGACCGGGTGGCCGAAGAGGAACCGCACGCCCTCGCCGATCGCGGTGAACATCGAGCTGCGTTCCGACGAGCTCGCCGGCGATGGTTTCATGAAGATGAGCGCGACGACGACGGCGAGCGTCGCGACGGCGTTCGCGTACATGCAGAACGCCACGCCCGAGGCAGCGATGAAGAGCCCCGCGATCGGCGGTCCGATCACGGCCGGACTATTGAAGGCGATCGAATTGAGGCCGATCGCGTTGCTCACGTACTCGCGCGGCACGAGCCCCGGCACCCAACTCTGACGCGCGGGGGTATCGAACGATTGCGTTCCGGCCGCAAGACCGCTCAGCAGCATCAGCCAGCCGATCGAGGCATGGCCGGTCGCGATCAGGAGGGCAAGCACGAACGCGAGCAGCGCCGTAACGGAGTTCGTCGCGCCGAGCACCGCGCGGCGCGGAAACCGGTCGGCGACGACGCCGGCGATCGGCGAGAGCAGCAGGACCGGCACCGCACGCGAGGCGCCGATCAGGCCGAGATACAGTGCGCCGAGGTGCGTGTTCGGCGCGATGTGAACGACCTCGTAGCCAAGACCCGTGAACTGCAGCCAGGTGCCGAAGTTGCTGATCAGAAGGCCGAACCACAAGAGCCGGAAATCGCGAAACCGGAACGCCCCGAGGAAACCTGGGCGCGGCGGGGCCGCCGCTTCTTCGGCGATCGGGGCGCCGGGTTCGACCTTCACCGGCCGGCCGCGCGCGCCGCGGCGACGATGACCTGCGCGGCGCCCGGAATCCCGAAGCGGCTCGTGTCGAGCACCAGATCGTACGCGGTGGGATCGCCCCAGGCGATCTGATAGGCGTCGCGGGCGAACGCGCGGCGAGCTGCGTCGACGTTCGCGATCTCGGTGCGTGCGCATGCCTCGTCGCAATCCAGCGCCGCGCGAACGGCAGCGATGCGCCACGGCAGCGCGGCGCGCACGAACACGCGCAAGAGGTCGGGCCGCGCCCCGAGGATCGCGCCCGCGAAGCGCCCGACGATCACAACGTCGCCGGCCTGCGCCGACTCTTTCACGAGCCGGTCCACTTCGTGCCGGTAGTCGGCGACGAGCGGATCGTCGAGCGGAAGCACGGTCGCGTTCCCCGTTTCCGAATGCGCCGTCGCCAGCGCGCGCGCGATGCGCTCACCCACGCCGACCCCGCGATCCTCGATCCCACGGACGACGTCGGTGCTCGTACCGAGACGCAGCGCCGCGAGCCGCGGCAACTCCTCATCGACGAGCCGATACCCGAGGTCGGCGGCGACGGCCGCACCGACGGCTTTGCCGTTCGCACCGTACGCGCGCGAGATCGCGACGATCATCGCGGCGGCGTTCGGCCGGAGCGGCCCAAGTCTTGCTAGAGGCGCTCGTTTGCCTGCAAGCGCCGCACGATCTCGCCGGCTCGCGCCCGAATCGCCGCCTGAACGGACGCGGGACGGCCCTGCCAGTTTCGCACGATCATGCGCATGCGGACGTTCTGCGCGAATCGCGCTTCGTTGCGGGCGACGAAATCCCAGTACAGCGCATTGAATGGACAGGAATCGGAGCCGACCGCCGTGCTGCGGTCGTAGCGGCAGCCGTGACAATAATCGGACATCCGATTGATATAGGCGGCCGATGCCGCGTAGGGTTTCGTCCCGACGTACCCGCCGTCGGCGTGCAGCGCCATGCCGATCACGTTGGGGATCATCACCCACTCGTAGCCGTCGATGAACATCGCCCAGAACCAGTCGTTGAGCGCCTGCGGCTCGAGCCCGGCGATGAGTCCAAAATTCCCGAGGATCATCAGGCGTTGGATATGGTGCGCGTAGGCCGTTTCGCGTACCGCGCCGAGCGTCTCGGCAAGACACGCCATGTCGGTCTCAGCGCTCCAGAAAAATGCCGGCAGCGGGAGCGTCGCGCGGAGCACGTTGAGCTCGCGGTACTCCGGCATGCGCTTCCAATAGACGCGCCAGACGAATTCGCGCCAGCCGATGATCTGGCGCACGAACCCTTCGACCGACGCGAGCCGCGCGTGACCCGAACGATAGGCGAGTTCCGCGCGCTGCACGACCTCGAGCGGCCCGAGCAGCCCCGTATTGATCGCAGCCGAAAGCAGCGAATGCGACATCTCGGCGTTGCTGCGCAGCATCGCGTCCTGATGGGGTCCGAACGTGTCGAGTCGCTCGCGCACGAAGTGATCGAGCAACGCGAGCGCATCGCGGCGCGTGACCGGCAGCGTAAACTCGCCGATCGCCCCCGGGTGATCGGGAAACGTACGCGCAACGAAATCGATCGCCGATTGAGTGAGCCCATCGGGCGCAAACCGTGGCGGATCGGGAAACCGTAGCCCCGCGTGCGGCCGTTCGCGATTCTCCGCATCGTAGTTCCACGCACCACCGACGGGCTCGGAACCGTCCATGAGCAAGCCGGTCTTGCGGCGCATCGCGCGGTAGAACGTTTCCATCGTGACGCGTTTGCCGGCCGGACCGGCGAGCCGATCGAACTCCGCGGCCGTCGAGAGAAAACCCGTGTGCGGAGTGATCTCGACCGCGACTCCGAGCCCCTCGACGGTTTCGCGATAGCGTGCGGACCGGCCGTACTCCGATTGCTCCATCATCCGCAAGACGCGCGGGCGGAATCGTTCGACGTGTGCGGCGAGTGCGGCGGGGTAATCGCCGGCCTCGGCGTGATAATCGACCGTCCAACCGGCTGCACGCAGATCGGCGGCGAAATGCCGCATCACGGCGTAAATCAGCACGAGCTTGCGCTTGTGGTACGGCACGAGTCGCGCGCGCGCCGTCGACTCGACCATCAGCACGACCGCATCCGCCGGATCGACCCCCGCGAGCGCCGAGTTGTCCACCGAACACTGGTCGCCGGTGACCCAAATGGTCGTCGGGCCGTGCGCCGAAGAATCGAAAGCCATGCCGATCATCCAGACGCGCGATCTGCGCAAAGTGTTCCGTTCGGTCAAGCGGACGCCCGGGGTCGCGGGAACCCTGCGAACACTCTTCTCGCGCACGTACGAAGACAAGGTCGCCGTCGAAGGCATCACGATGGCGGTCGACGCGGGCGAACTCGTCGGTTACATCGGGCCGAACGGCGCGGGCAAATCGACGACGATCAAGATGATGACCGGCATCTTGGTGCCGACGTCCGGCACCGTCGAAGTGGCCGGGATCGTGCCGTATGCGAAGCGGCGCCAGAACGCGCGTAACATCGGCGTCGTCTTCGGGCAGCGCTCGCAGCTCTATTGGGACTTGCCGCTGGTCGAATCGTTCGAGTTGCTGCGCGCGATCTATGGCATCTCGCCCGAACGGTACCGGCGCAACATGGCGCATTTCACCGAGATCCTCGAGCTGGGCGAGTTCCTCAAGACGCCGGTTCGGCAACTCTCGCTCGGCCAGCGGATGCGCGGCGACTTTGCCGCCGCCATGCTGCACGACCCGCACGTCGTCTTCCTCGACGAACCGACGATCGGCCTCGACGTGGTGGCCAAGGAGGCGATCCGCACGTTCATCGCCCAGGTGAACGCCGACCGCGGAACGACGTTCATCCTGACGACGCACGATCTCGCCGATGTGGAACGGCTCTGCAAACGGATCGTGCTCATCGACAACGGCACCGTGATCTTCGATGGCCCGCTCGAGCGCATCCGCGAACGCTACGGCACGCACCGGGTGCTGGTCGTCGAGCTCGCGGACGCCTATCCGGGCTTCGCGATCGACGGCGCCGAACTCACCGGCCGCGAAGGAAACATCGTGCGCTTGCGCTTCGATCGCAAGGCGATCACCGCCGAGGCGCTCATCCGTCGCGTGACGCAGCGCTACGACATCAACGACATCCGGCTCGAAGAACCCGAACTCGAATCGATCATCCGGCGCATCTACGTCGAAGGCTACGACGACGACGCGGCGTCGCTGCCCGCCGCAAAAGCGTGACGCTGCGCGAAGCGGCGGCGCCCTACATCGAGTTCGCCCGCAAGGCCTTCTCGCGTGAGGCGACCTATCGGATGGAAGTCTTCACGAGCATCGGCTCGCTGCTGATCCGCGTCTACCTCTTGCGCATGCTGTGGACGGCGCTCTACGCGCAAAACGCCGCGCCGGCCGGCATCCCGCTCCACGCCATCATCACCTACTCGACGGTCGCGCTCCTGATGTCGCTGATCCTCGAGGTCGACGGCACACGGCTGATCCGCGAGCGCATTCGCGAAGGGACGATCGCGACCGACCTGATGAAGCCGATCAGCCTGCCGCTCTATTATTTCTCCGACGGATTCGGTCAGACCGTGTTTCACGCGGCGACGATTCTGCCGAGCCTGCTGCTCGCGCTCTTGATCGTGCACGTCGACGTTCCGCCGTTCCCGGTGCTCGTGGCGTTCGTCTTCAGTTTCGTGCTCGGGTATCTGGTGAATTTCGTCGTCAACTTCCTGATGAACGCGGTCGCGTTCTGGACGCTCGAAACATTCGCGATCCAGATCACGGTGCGCTGGATCTCCGATCTGCTCTCCGGACAGATCGTGCCGTTGATCTTTTTCCCGGGCGCGCTCCAGACGGTCGTGCTCTCGCTGCCGTTCGCGGCGATCTATTCGACGCCGCTGCTCATCTATGTCGGAACGATCCGCCCCGACCAGTACCCCGCCGCGTTCACAATTCAGTTCGCCTGGTTCGTCGGCTTCGCGGCACTCGCCGTTTTCGTGTGGCAGGCCGCGGAACGGCGGGTCGTCGTTCAAGGCGGCTGACCCCGCGCACGGCGGCCGATCCCGTCAAACGGTGCATGGAACCCTTGGCGCCTGTCGTATATCTGCGGGGTGATGTTCACCGAACTTTTCGCGTTCATCGATGTCGCTCGCTCGGTGATTATCGTCGCCTGGGTCTCACTGGTGATTCTGATCCTGGCGCTGCTCGCCGCAGCCGTCGAGCGCTTCATCGTCGCCTCATCGCGGGCCGACGATATCCTCTTCGAGGCGGTCCTCGAACTCGATGAGCCGGCCGCGCGGAAATTCTATCCGGTCTTCAAGCACCGCGCGAAAAACGTCGGCGTCGCCTGGATCCTCTCCGTGGTCAC
>Ga0116230_10005116_pt1 | contig 12867 bp, 11 predicted proteins | sample S1TSphfallax_3_FD_88678 | JGI IMG/M metagenome (GOLD analysis project Ga0116230, IMG submission 88678) | Host-associated microbial communities from peat moss isolated from Minnesota, USA - S1T2_Fd - Sphagnum fallax MG | ecosystem: Host-associated > Plants > Peat moss > Unclassified | place...
ACGGCGGCGTCGATCGACCCGTTCTTGAATGCGATCGCTTGATCGGGAAACGGCACGATCGTATGCTGCACGTCGTCATAACCAAGGCCGCCTTTGGCAAGCGCGTGCACGAGCGCGGGCGCCATCGTACTCCCTTTCGCGGGCTCGGCGACACGCAAGCCCTTGAGATCGGCGAGCGTCTTGTATTTGCCGCTGGTCACCAAATCTTTGCGAACCACGAGCGGCACGAAGCCGTACCCGGGCGCCGCGATCCCGCGATCGGCGACGATCTTAATCGGAAACCCGCGCGCGATGCCGTTGTACAGCCCGGCCGATGGCGCACCGCCACCCGCGTCGAGCTGACCATTCCCGAGCGACGCGATCATCGTCGCGCCGGAATCGAACGGCTGAAAGACGACGTCCAGGTTCGCGTCCTTGTAATAGCCGCGTTCCTGCGCGATGTAAAACGGTGTATCGGACACGCTCTCGACCGTCCCCACAGTTATCGTTTCGTGCGTTTGCGCACGCGCAATACGGACGGTCGCGAGCGCGGACGAGAACGAAGCGACTAAGAACGAGCGGCGCGAACAGGAAACCAGATCGATACCCTCCATATGCGCCATAACGACTGCCGCTTAACGTTCCTACAATGCGACGCCTGCGCCGTCGCGAAACTTATCGATTTCTGCTGGGAACAGACACTCGTGTAGGCGCAGGGACTGACGACCATTAAGGCTGTCCATAGCGCACCAGGAGCCCCGCCCCCGGAGAAAGAATCGGCGGGTCAATTTCAGGCCTCATACCTGAAGGGCTGAATTCAATAAGCTATTTGCGTTATGAGGGAACAACGGGTGAATAGGAAAACAATGCTGCTTTCGAGCTCGGCTGCAGCACCCGAAGTCGCCGTGATGGTCACATATCAAGCAATCATAAACGGCGCTACGATTGGATCGATAGCCGCGGGCTTTGCTGCGGGTGCTCATGTGGGCTGCGACTGAAAATCAGTGAGGCGCACCATTATTGCCGCAGTTCCACTGATTGCTTTGGAACTGTGTATGATCGGTCTAGCGATACGTGGGCTCGCCCGGCTCCCCGCGATATTTGTCGCGATCGTGGGGATATGCGCACTCGCGGTCGTATGGCGCAGAACAAGAACGCGATCCACCTGACCGTATGAGTTATGGAGGGACTGATTTACCTCTGGTTAGGCGCAGGGAGACGAAATTCTGTAGAAGAGCGTCCCGGCAGCGATCGCATTGTAGATCAGACCCTCCTTAAGAAGACACCGAACGATGAGTACCCACGTTTACCTGTTCCTATCCCATAGCGCTAGCGCCCGGCCTTAGGTCGTCAAACTGGTGAAGTTCTGCCTCAGCGCGCGTACCATCGACGTGCAGAGTTGCATAAGAAAAGCGCGGCATGCGACGTCTATCCGTCGGCGAGCCTGGGTTCACGAGCAGAATGCCGCCACGCCACTCGATCAGCGGCACGTGACTGTGGCCGAAACATATCACGTCGACGCGCTCGTCCGCGAACGCCGCCAACGCTTGCACCGGAGCGGGCCGCCAGCTATCGCCGTGGATCAGACCGATACGTATTCCTTCGACTTGGACGATCTTCTTGCGGCCGAAGCGTTCCCAAAGTTCCTCACCGTCATTGTTACCGGCAACAGCGTCAAACGGCGCGATCGCTTCGAAGAGTTCCGCCGCAAGCGGCTCCGTGAAGTCGCCGCAATGCAAGATACGTGAGACGTTTGCGGTCCGTAAGCCATCGACAAGCGCACGCGGCAACATTGTGCCGAAGCGCGGCAGATGCGTGTCCGAAACGATGCCGATCGTCGTCATCAGTGCGCCGACCAGCCGCCGTCGATGGGGATCGGGGCGCCGGTGATCGACTTGGCGAGATCGCTGCACAAGTAAACGCACAGCGCGGCAACCTCGCGCGGTTCGATGAAGCGGCGCGTCGGCATCGCTTCGAGGAACGCGCGTTCGAGCGCGTCTTCCTCGGAGATGCCACCGCCGAATGATTTGGCGAGCCCCGCCGCCTGATTGCGCACGAGATCCGTCATGACCGCCCCGGGACAAATCGCGTTCACCGTAATGCCGAGCATCGCGCCTTCCAGCGCCGTCACCTTGGTGAGCCCGACGACGCCGTGCTTGGCGGCGCAGTACGCGGCCTTGAACGGCGAGCCCAGCAGCCCTTGTACGCTCGCGACGTTGACGACCCGGCCGCCGCCGCGCCGGACCAAATGCGGCCACACCGCTTGCGTCGCGTAGAACACGCCGTCGAGATCGACGCCGCGCACCAGTTCGTACTTGTCTTGCGGAAACTCCGCGATCGGCGAGACGTACTGCACGCCCGCGTTGTTGACGAGGTGGTCGATCCCGCCGAAGTCCGCGTCCACCTCGTCCATGATCGTGCGCAGCGCGGCCGCATCGCGCACGTCGCACGCGTAGCCGCGCGCGGCGACCCCGGTGGATGCAGCGATCGCTCGCGCCACCGTCTGCGCCTCGCCGGCGTCCATATCGAGCAGCGCCACCGCGGCACCCGCTTGCGCGAGGCCTTCGGCGCAGGCGCGCCCGATGCCGCGCGCGCCGCCCGTGACGACGCTGACGCGGCCCGTCAAATCGAATCCGATCATGTCGGGGTATTTCCCCGCCGGGGCGTGGTTAGCCGTTCCGGTGGAGCATGGCGATGATCTCGCCGAGCACGCGGTCGGCGTCGGCCTTGGACGGTTGCGCGGTGCCCGCGCCTTCGTGGCCGCCGCCGCCGTAGCCGTGCAGCATGTCGCCGACGTTCGTGCGGCAGGTGCGATTGAGGATGCTATGGCCGACTTGGATCGAGCACGTATCGCCGTAGCCGTCGGAGATACGCACCGAAACGTTCGCCTCCGGGAAGAGCGTGTAGATCAAGAAGCGGTTCCCGGTCGGGATGTCTTTCTTCCCGCGCACATCGGTGAGGATCACGTTGCCGTCGACCTTGCTGTCGGCTTGCAAATGCGCCAGAAACGCGGCCTCGTGTTCGCGCAGCGCCGCAACGCGCTCGGCGACTTGCGGATCCGCGAGGATCGCGTCGACGCTCTCGGTTTCCGCCAGCGTCATCACGTGGCGGAAGTAGTCTTGATATTTCGGCAATTGCGAGCGCGGATCGAGCGTGTAGCCGACCAAGATCCAGCCTTTGGGATCGACGATGTCCTCGCGGGTCAGGTGCGCCGCATCGAGCCGGTCCGTCTCTTCGAGCAGCAATTCGTAGCGCTCGAACTTCGGCGATTTGTAATGGTCGGCGATCACGCGCGCCGCGCTCGGCGCGACCTCGAAGGCACCTTTGAAGTTCGGATTCCACGACGCATCCGACTGAGAAACGTGGTGATCGAACCAGAGCGCGGCGCGTTCGTCATACGGCAGGTTCGCCAAGATGTCGTCGCCGGTGACCTCCACTTTCCCGTCCTGGACGTCCTTAGGATGGGCGAAGTCGACCTGCTCGATCGGTTCCACTTCGCGCAGAAGCAGGGCGCAGGTTAATCCGTCCAGGTCGGCGCGCGTAATCAGCCGCATTCGTGAAACTCCCGCGGTAGGCGTCGGTAATCTAAGGCCGGAGCCTTCGTCCACGCGAAGGGCACGTCCTTATGCCAGGGGGAAGATTCTCGCGATGCTCCAGCTGACCGACGTCCATCGAAGTTTCGGTTCGGTCGCAGCCGTCCGGGGCGTGACCTTCACGATCGCGACCGGCGCCACGTTCGGCCTGCTCGGCCCCAACGGCGCGGGGAAGACGACGACGATGCGGATGATCCTGAACATCCTCGTCCCCGATCGCGGCACCATCACCTGGGACGGCGCGCCGATCGACGGCACGCTGCGCCGCCGGTTCGGCTACCTGCCCGAAGAGCGCGGCATCTACGGCAAGCTCAAGGTCCGCGAACAGCTGTCGTACTTCGGAAAACTTCACGGCTTGCGCGAGCCGCTCTTGGAGAGCCGCGTCAGCGAGTGGATGGAGCGGCTCGAGATCGGCATCTACGCCGACCGGCCGTGTGCGGAGCTTTCCAAGGGGAACCAGCAGAAAGTGCAGGTCGCCTGCGCCGCGATGCACGAGCCCGAGTTTCTGATCCTCGACGAACCGTTCTCCGGTCTCGACCCGGTCAACGCCGAGACCCTCTTGCGCGCGCTGCGTCATCTGCAAAGCACAGGCACGACGCTCGTGCTTTCGAGCCATCAAATGTATCAGATCGAACACCTGTGCACCGATTTCTGCATCATCGCCGGCGGCGAAGTCCGTGCGAACGGGTCGCTCGCGGAATTGCGGCGCGGCTGGCCGACGCGCACGGTGCTCGTCGAACCCGCGTCGCCGACGCTGCGCGCCGTCCTCGACCGGGTCAGCGGTGCGCACGCCCGGCCGCAACAGAACGGTACGCTCGCCTACGACGTCCCGCAATCGTTCGATCTGCCAGCGCTCGCGCGGGAGCTCGTGGCCGCCGGCGACCTCACGCGGCTCGAACGGCTCGAACCATCGCTGAGCGATATCTACCTGCGCGCGATCGGAGAACCGGTATGAACGATTTCGGCATCATCTTCGAGGCCGAGTTCGTGCGCCGCATCAAATCGCGCGCGTGGCTGCTCGGTACGATCTTGGGCGCGGCGATGATCGTCTTTCTCTCCGCCGCACCGAGTTTGTTCAACCACGTCATCTCGAATTCGACCCGCGCCGTCGTGCTCGCCGGCGATCCCGCCATCGTCGCGGCGGCGAAGAAACTGATCGCGAAAGATTTCGATACGATCGCCACGGAAGCGGCACCGGCAAGGCCGCCGACGCTCGCCGACCTGAACGCGCACAAGGATGCGTCGGCGATCATCGTGCTCGCGAGCGGCAAGAAGGGACTCGAAGCGCGCGTCTACGCGAAGGACGCCGGCGGCTTCCGCACGACGCGCTTGCGCGACGCGCTGATCCCGCTCAACGTCGCGCTTGCGGTGCATACGAGCGCGGCGGCGATCACGCCGCTGATGGACTTTTCGCTCGATGTCGAATCGCTCGACGCGAAGTTTCGCGACGAGGCGAGTGCGAATTCCGCGCGCGGCTTCGCCTACGTTCTCGTCCTCTTGCTCTACCTCGCGATCATCCTCAACTGCCAAGGCGTGATGACGTCGGTCGCCGAGGAGAAGACCAGCCGCATCGCCGAGTTGCTCGTCGCAACGACATCGTCGGCTCAGCTGATGGCGGCGAAGATCGTCGCCGCCGGTGCGACCGGGACGATCCAATTACTGGTCTGGCTCGGCGTCGGCTGGGCGACTGCGGCCGGGATCGTGAACTCGATCGGCGGCCCGAACGGCGGACTGCACACCTCCGATGTAACGCCGACCGGACTGGGCGCGATCGATCTGCCGACCAGCGTGATCGTCGCGTTCGTCACCTTCTTCGTCTTGGGGTTTCTGCAATACGCAACGCTCTACGCGGCGGCAGCCTCGCTGATCAGCCGCACCGAAGATCTCGGCAGCGTCGCCGGACCACTCACGCTGCCGGTGCTGGCTGGATTCTTGCTCGCGAACTGGGGACTGGGCGTCCCGAACGCGACCGGCGTCGTGATCGCCTCGCAAATCCCGCTGCTTACGCCGTTCGTGATGTTCACGCGCATGGCGGTCGTGTCGGTACCGATCTGGCAAGTGATCCTTGCGATCGCGATCAACATCGTCGCAACGGTGGCGATCATTTGGCTTGCGGGTAAGATCTATCGCGTGGGGCTCTTGATGTACGGCCGGCCGCCGAAACTCACCCAGATCGTCAACGTCTTGCGTACCTGATGAGGTTGCCCGCGGGGTGACCGAGGGTACGACCGGGCCGCTGCGCGTCGTCATCGCCGCGGGCACGGTCGAGCCGCGCGACTTCGTGCAGCCGTACCGGGTCCAAATCGAAAACGGCGCACCCAACTTCGTGCGCTGCGTGATCGTGTTCCACGTCGTCGGGCGTACGCCGGATCAGCCGCCGATCGAGATTGTCGTGGCACCCGGCGAGGCCGGCGAGATCGAATTACGCATCCCGCTGGGCGCCGCGCCGAAGCGGCTCGCCGTGCTCTTGCGCGGCGACCGCATCGCCTACAATTCCGAAATCACCGTTCCCGCCCTCGAGGCCGCGCGACCGCCGGCACGGCCCGCGCTGCGCCGCGCGGTGACAAGCATGCCGGTTGCGCTGCCGCCGCCGGTAGCGGCCGCCGAACCGCCGGCCGTGGTCGTAGAAGCGGAGGCGCTTCGACCGCCAACCTTTCCGCGACCGCCGCCATGGTTCGATCCGTCCATCCTGCGCGATGTGATCGCACCCGTTCCGCGCGTGCTTCTGCTCGGGATCGTTGCGGGCGTCTGCGCGGGCGCGACGCTCTTGCTCGGCATCGGGCTCGCGCGGCCGGCGGTGGCGCAACTCGCCCCGCCGTCGCCGGTCGCCGCGGGCCAGAACATCGATATTCCGTATCGCCTCTCAGGCGTCGGCACCGCAACGTACCGCGTCGCGGACGGCAACGGAACGATCGATTCCGGCACGCTGCGAGCGCACGACGGAAGCGTGCACTTCGCATTGCCTGAACACGTGCACGGCCGGACGCTGCGCATCACGGTCGCCGTTGCGGGTCCGTTCGGTAGTGCCGAACGGAGCGCGTCCTTCGACGTGCTCGCTCCCGCGCCGGCTCCGGCGGCGCCGCGTGCGCCGCGCATTGCGATGCTGGCGGTCGATCGTGCGACGGTGGTGCCCGGCGACACCGTGAACGTCACCTATCGCGTCGAACCGCCCAGCGGCGACGTCGCGCTGGTCGATGCGTTCGGCGATGCGCTCGCGAGCACGCCGCTCGGAGCATCGGGGCATGCCGCGTTGCACATTCCCGCGGGAAACGCCGGGCGCGAGATCGCGATCGTCGTGCGCGCGCGCAGCGCCGGCGGCAGCGCAGAATCACGCATCCCGCTTATCGTCGGTCCGGTGAACCCGACCTCCGCTCCCGATGTCGATCCGCGCGCGGGCCCGACCGCCGGCAGTTCCGGACTCGATGTGAGCGACCGGCGCGTGGCGTCGGGCGAACGTATCGTCGTGCGCATCGAGACGAATTACGATGCGCTGCGGCTCGAGCTGTTCGATCGAGCGCACCGCTCGATCGCCGCGGTCGATCTCGGGCCCGGGTTACACGAAGCGGCGCTGATCGCGCCGCGCGTCCGGACGCCGACGGAGTACACGCTCGAGGCGACCGAAGGTCAAGGCGCCGCGCAAGCGACGTCGATCTTCCCGATCAGCGTCGTTCCCCCGGATGGACGAACACCGTAACGACCGGATCGGCGTACGCAACGCGCCAGTCGTGCGAGTGCTCTGCGGCATCCTCGAGCGATCCGCGCGACCGCGCGAGAATGGTCGTCGTCCCGTCGCCGGCAAGCACGCGCTCCCAGCCCGGCGCCGCGAGGCGCACGCCGTTCCACGCAGCGAACACCGCATGCGGATACGCATCGGTGCGTCCGTCGAGGAAGACGCGCACCGCCGGGTGGCCGGCAAAGAGCGAACACCACGAAAAATCTTCGCAGTAGACGCGTTGCGCTCCGGGTAGCCGCTCCGTTGCAGCGACGGCGGAACGCCCGGGATACGGCGGTTTGTCGCTGCGTGCGGCTTGAATCGCGACGATCGCGGCACCGGCGCAGGCGAGCGCGACGAACCCCGCATCCGACCGCGTCCAACGTCGCGGGCGACCCGGTCCGCTCAGCGTTTCCAGCACGCGGCACGCATACGGGACGATCACGATCGCCGCGATCGCGATGTTGCGCGCGTGATCGAACATGGCGAGCACGACGATCAGCGCCGTCACGCGCTGCCGCCAGTTGAGTGTTCGCGCGCGGAAATCGGCGAGCAGCACGAGCGCGGGCAGCACACCACCTGCGAGAAACGGCCAGTCGGTCAGGCTTGGGCGCGTCCACTCGTTGATGAATTGGGCATCCGGATCGAACGACCAATGCAGCGTCATCGCGGGTAACGCCACGCCGAACGGCGTGCAGAGCGTGCAGCCGGCAACCGCAGCGAGCATGCCGAACCGCTCGCGCGCGGACCGCTGCGTATCGAAGAGGCCGACGCACGCGATCACCGCTGCGAGCGCAACGCTCGCATGAAGATTGGCCCAGAGCACGACGACCGGCAGCACCCACCAACGCGCCGCATCACGCCGCTCGAAGAACATGAGAAAGAGCGCGAGCAGCGGCCACGCCGCGACCTGCGCGCGCACGCCGAACGATTCGGCAAGCGCCGCCCCGCAGATAACGGTGGCGATGCCCGCGTATCGACCGCCGCCGAGCTGCATCGCGCGCCAGGCCACCAGGAGCATCGTTGCCGCGGCGCAGCCCGCCAGCGCGACTTGGAAACCGAGGACGGCATGGTGTCCGGCACACCACGCGTACGCCGCGCTGAAGAGCCATTCGTGCGCGACCCACGGTGCATCGGGCGCCGTGTAGGTCGACGGACCCAGCACCGTCGGAATCGCGTGTTGCTGCAAGACGGTATCGCCGAGGACGCGCTGCCACCACAGGTCGCCGTCGCCCGGATCGAAGGTGGTCGCGCGCATGGCGAAGACGGTTCCCCACACGAGCGCCGCGGCCCAGACCAGCGGCGTCATCGCACGGACAGCGTCAGCCCGCGCACGATCCCGAGCCGTCCCGCCGTGCCGGCCGCCGTCTCGATCACGGTTCGCGCGCCGGGCGTCCAAGCGATGCGCCATGGGGCAAGCCGTTCGACGACGCGCAGCACCCGCCCCGAACGATCGAGGAAAACGACGTCGATCGGAAACCGCATCGCAAACGTGTGGATCGCATCGCATGGTTCGAGCACGAGACCCTCGTCCTCGCCGATCGGCGGGCCCGCCAGCAAGCCCACCAGGCGATCGCGTGACGAGGTTGCGCGGCGCAAACGCAGGCCGCGCAATGGATCGTCGCTCACGCGCGGGTCGCTACACCGGCAGTCCGGCGGCCAGGCTGATCGCCATCGAACCGGCGAGATACGGCGCGAACGGAATCGGATCTTTGAGCGCCTTGCGCACGATGGCGATGATGACGGCAAGCACGCAGGCGGCCAGGAACGTCACGATCGCGCCTTGGAGCCCGAGCACCGCGCCGCCGAACGCGACGAACTTCACGTCGCCCCACCCCATGCCGCGGCCCTTCGAAAAGAGCGCGGTAATCGCGAACGGCAGCGGCGGCACCACGACGCCGATCAATAATTGCGGATGGCCCTGCGCGAGCGCGAGCACGATCAGGAAGCCGAGCGGAACCAAGGTGAAAAAGTCCGGTACGATGCCGCGCGCGAGGTCGCAATACACCGAGCCGACGATCGCGTACACGGAGATCGCGGCGATCAGGAGCTGCGCGGGCGAATCCCGGTGCGTCGCGACGAGGCCGATGCCGACCATCGCCGCCACGGCGACGAGCACGAGTTCCTGCGGGGAGCCGATCCCCGGGCCGTCGTCGAGCGGGTCGAGCCGCTGGACGATGTTCGAACCCAAGATCATCGCAACGATCCCGATCACCGAGAAGCCTGCCGTGACGGCCAGCAGTTTCAGCAGCTCGAGCGCCGGGCTCATTGCCGCTGCATCACGGAACCGGCGACCGCGCCGAAAATGATCACAAAGAGCGCTGGCAGCATGAAGAGCGCCAGCGGAAAGATCAGCTTCACGGGTAACTGCGCGGCGAGTTCTTCAGCACGCATCATGCGTTTGTCGCGCGCGTCCTCGGAGAGATCTTCGAGCACGCGCCCGATGTTGCCGCCGACCCGTTCGACCTGGTTGAGCGTCGTCACGAGCAACGTCAAGTCTTGCTGCTGCTCGCGTACGGCCATCGCCGAGAAGGCTTCGGCTCGCGCCCGGCCCATGCGGATATCCGAGAGCGCGTGCCGGAACGCGTCCGCGAGCGGTCCGCTCATATCCTCGACCGCGGTGTTGAGCGCGCCGTTGAGTGCCAGTCCCGCCTCGACCGCGCTCGCGATCAAATCGAGAAAATCCGGGATCGCACGATGGATCTCTTTCGCCCGCTTCTTGATCGCCGCGCCGAGCAGATAGTTGGGAAACGCCGCACCGACGACGCCCATCACGATCACCGCTCCGATCGAGGTGAGATCGAAGGTCGAGAACACGAAGAGTGCGAGCGCGACGCCGACCCCGGCCATCCCGATCGCGGCCGCAGCCGACCACACGATGAACTTGCGCGGTGTCACCGTGAACCAGCCGGCGCGCGAGAGCCGCCGGCTGAGGTCGTCGCGGCGATCCTCGCTCATCAGGCGTTCGATCAGCGAGGGTTCGTTGCTCTGCAAGCCGCGCGCCGTCATGTCGAGGTCGCGCAGCCGGGCTTCGATCGGCGACTCGCGCTTCATCAGCACGAACCCGAAGAGCCCGAGCATGATGATCGCGACGCTCATGACGGCGATGGCGTAGAGCATCGGTCAGATATCCAACTTCAGCATCTGCATGATGACGAAGGCACCGAGCGCCTCGAGCAGGATCGCGGCGCCGACCGAATAGTGTCCGATGTTCGTGCCGATCAGCGACTGCCGCATATCGGGCATCAAAACCATCAGCATGATCGCGACGCCGACCGGCAACGCGCCGATGACGTAGCCGCTCGCGATGCCCTCGGCGCTGATCGCCTTGACCTTGCGCTGGATGCGGCGCCGCGCCTTGATCGTCGTCGCGAGCTGCTCGAGCAAACGCACCAGATTTCCGCCGGTTTGCGACTGGGTGCGCAGCGAGCGGCTGAGGATCACCATCTCCTGACACGGCATGCGGCGCGCGAGCGCGTCGAGCGCGTCGTACATGCTCAAGCCCACGTTGGTCTGCGCGATGACGCGCAAAAATTCCGAGCGAATCGGCTCGGGCGACTCTTGCCCGACGACGACGAGGGCTTGGCGCAAACCCAGCCCCGCGCGCAGTCCGCTCGACATCAGCGAGAGCGCCATCTCGAGCTGATCGTTGAACATGCGTAAACGGCGCGCCGTCAGGCGCTTCACGTACACGTCGACGCCGAGCGCGGCGACCGCGAAGACGATCGGAAATGCCAAGAACGCTTCGAGCGGTCCCGGACGCTGCCAGAGCAGGTAGACCATCCAGACCAGAACGCTGCCGATCCCGATACCGGCCAAGACGCGTTCGCCCTTGACGATGACGCCGGCCTTGAGGAACTTGACGTGGTACGACTCGGCCAGCGGCTGCCAAACGCCGGTCGCTACCATGCGGCCACCTTCCCGGCATCGAGGCTATTGAGCTCGCGCATATCGTACTCGATCCCGAGTTCTTCGAAGCGCTTGATCGACATCGGCTGCACCCCGGTGAACACGAACTCGCCGCGCACCTTCCCCTCGGGGTCGACGCCACGTTCTTCGAACTTGACGATGTCCTGCATCGTGATGATGTCGCCTTCCATGCCGACGACTTCAGAGATGGCCATCACCTTGCGGCTGCCGTCGCGCAGGCGCGAGGTCTGGATCACGATGTTCACCGCGTGGGCGATCTGTTCGCGAATCGCCTTCACCGGGAGTTCGAGCCCGGCCATCAGCACGAGCGTCTCGAGCCGGGAGAGCGCGTCGCGCGGCGTATTGGCGTGAACGGTCGTGAGCGAGCCGTCGTGCCCGGTGTTCATCGCCTGCAGCATGTCGAGCGCTTCGCCGCCGCGGACCTCACCGACGACGATGCGGTCCGGCCGCATGCGCAGCGCGTTGCGCACGAGATCGCGAATGCGCACCTCGCCCGCACCTTGGATGTTGGGCGGTCGCGCTTCGAGCCGAACCACGTGTTCTTGCTCGAGCCGCAGCTCGGCGGCGTCTTCGATCGTGAGGATCCGGTCGCGCGGCGGAATGTAGCTCGAGAGGACGTTGAGAAAGGTCGTCTTGCCGGAGCCCGTCCCGCCGCTGATGAGGATGTTTAGCCGCGCTTCGACGCACGCGCGCAAAAAACTCATCATGGCTTGCGTCGCGGCGCCCAGCCGCAACAGGTCGCCGACGTTCATGCGGGTCTTCCCGAAACGCCGGATGGTGACCGAGGGGCCGTCGATTGCGAGCGGACCGATGATCGCGTTGACGCGCGAGCCGTCCGGCAGACGCGCATCCACCATCGGCGAGGATTCGTCGACATGCCGGCCGATCGGGCTGATGATCCGATCGATGATCAGGCGCAGTTGCGCGTCGTCGACGAACCGTTTCTTCGTGTGTTCGATTTTGCCGCGCCGCTCGACGAAGATGCTGTTGGCCCCGTTGACCATGATCTCGGTGACATCCGGGTCTTCCATCAGATCTTCGAGCGGCCCGAGACCGACGGCTTCGGCGATGATCTCGTGCTTGAGCTGCGCGACGTCCTCGGCCGACGTGAGATCAGACCGTTCGACGATCAATTCGTCGACCAAGATCGCAACCTGTTCGCGCAGTGCTTCGAGCCGCTGGCCGTCGCCGTTCGCACTCAGCGTGGGCAACGCGGCGAGCCGCTCCGAGAGCGCGGCGTGCAGCGTGTTCTTGATCTCGTTGCGGCGTGCGATGGCGGGTGACGGCACCGCACGGAGCGGGGCTTGCGCGACGGGAGCGGGTGCGGCGCCATTCGTCGCCGCCGCACCCGGCGGGCCCTGGTCGGGGCGCCGCGCAAAACGGCGGTCGCCGAGCGGTACACTCGTCGAGGGACGCAGCGCCGTCGCCGATTCCGGCGGCTGCATTGCGGTCATCGCATCGACGAGCGTCGTCAGCTCTTTGTCGTACTTGCGATCCTTGAGCCCGAACGGGAACTCGGCGAAGACCGGCGCTTCGAGGAAACGTTCGAGCTGCGAGCGCGTCATCTCGCTGCGCTGGTCGCGCCAATTGACGATCAGCGAGATCAAGTGCGCCGGCACACCAAAGCGGTTGAGCTCGACCTGCATCGCGCGC
>Ga0116230_10005117_pt1 | contig 12866 bp, 8 predicted proteins | sample S1TSphfallax_3_FD_88678 | JGI IMG/M metagenome (GOLD analysis project Ga0116230, IMG submission 88678) | Host-associated microbial communities from peat moss isolated from Minnesota, USA - S1T2_Fd - Sphagnum fallax MG | ecosystem: Host-associated > Plants > Peat moss > Unclassified | place: USA...
CACCCTAAAAAATTTTCTCAAAATTATTGAACTTTCCCCCGGTTTTTACGTTTACAGAAATACGAACGTAAGCACCATAGGAGATATTCACATGAAGTCTTTGAGCTGTCTGTCATTCATTATGCGCCATATCGCCAATTTAAAAGACGGCGAAATATTCACTACCCGAGATTGTCTCAAATATGGATTGAGGGCTAATGTAGATTACGCTCTTTATCGCGCCGTAAAAAAACAAATAATTGTTCGTCTCGCGCGCGGTGTATTTACTCGAAATACAAAAAATTATCCGAAACCATCGCATTTTGAAATGGCCATAATAAAGGCCAGGGCATTCGGCAAAGTAATTTTAAAACATGGTAAGGATACCGCCGCCAGACTCGATATAGAAGCGGACGGCAACCCCGAGCCGACTTATTACGTGGATGGCAGCAGCAGTCGTTTTTTCTACCAAAAGACCTATATAAATTTGAAAAAAGCTTGCAAGAAGCGTATGCACATTCCGGATGATCGAGTGGGCCTGGCTTTGCGCGCACTCTGGCATAAAGGTAAGGAATGGGTGCGCTTCAATGGTGTGGACTTTGTTTTTTCCTCCTGGAGCACGCGCGCCGACAAGGAAAAAATCCATGCAAATAAAGCCTGGATACCGTCATGGTTGGCTGATTATTTCGAAAATGATGTTTATCTCGATCCACTCAGGACAGGGAATCAGTGGCGATAGACTCTTTACTCACCAAAAAGCTCAAGCGTTTAATGCTTGAGCCTCTCAGTGCAGGGGTAAAAGTTATACTTGCTTAAGACGATATCTACGCTGATAGCATAATGCGATTTTTGCGGGTAGCCTGGTTGGCTATTACAGCTCTCAAACGGGAAGTACGACCGACGCTTTTATTGGAGCTCAGTTTTACAGACGCTTTCTTTGCAGGAGCAGGAGCAGAAGCGGCAGCTACTCGAGGAGCATTGTCGTATTCATAATCTACATACGGATGCTGACGATGGTGATGTTGATGACTCATATCATGGCTTCTGTGATTATCATCGGGAGCAAAATTATCACATTCGATTCTGAGCAGTGGCTCTTCAGCATTCATAAACTGATCATCAGCCATGTCTAGATTGTAATCACGCAGAGAAAGATCCAACGGTGCCGAATGCACAGCCCGATCACGAGTATTGGAACAGTCACCACGACTGGCACCTTCAGCTGCGCTATCGTCATTTTTAGATGATGCACCTTTTGACTCAGTAGTCAAAAAGGAACCAAAACAAGCTAACTCCAGGCCGAGGCCGATAGCGACCCGGGCAAAATCCAATCCCCCACCTACGACTGGAGCTGCTTTCATCATGACGATGTAAGGATGCTCGTGTGAATGCCACTCAGGCTCTTGCAAGCGACCGCATTCTTCACAGTTTTTGTCACGCAGGTGGTTCCAATAATACAGACCAAGTCGAGTGACATATTTGTTGCGGCGCAAACAAAAGAGTCCGTCCATTTCGGACCGGAGGCAATTATCCCACCTTCTAAATATATTGACCGGTGGTTTGACCCGACGGATATAGCGCATGCGCCGCAGACGGTTGACGACCACCGGGTCAAAATTGAGAAGCGACGGAAGCATATTAACATCGCGAACTGCTGACATAACTAACCCTCACGGCGATACGACTACTAATCATCATTTCACCTGAGGTATCCGGCTGCCTTCCGCCAAAGGGTTTAATTATCACAGTTTTGCTCACCCGATCAGGTGATCTTTTGGCCGACGATTTTCAATAACCAGAAGTAAAACGGCCACTACGAGGCAAAAAAAGGGGGCAATCGGCCACAATTGGCTAGCTGTGAGATAATAAAAGGGGTAGCCCCGGTCTCCAGTCAAACGGTCCTTCGAGGTCGGCTTTTGCGAGCATTACTGGCTACTCTTTTTCTTGCTACTCTCGCGGCTATAACTCCCGCAACGGCCACCGAACCAATGGTTGATGGCTGGTTTCTTGGTCAAAATGCTCGTGAAACAGGTCGCACCGACGTTTTTGTCAGCAAAAGAGCATTACGTATTTATGTACCAAAGAGCGGTCTGACCGTTGTTGCTACCTACCCCTGGCGGCAGGTAGCAATGTACTGCACCAAGACAGGCAATCTATGTAAGACCAATCTCAAAGACTTTCGCAATCCCTACCTGCGATCCATGGCACTTTTTGATGGGAGTTCGCTATCAGACTTCGAAGCCACTGAAAAAGGTGACATTCAAAAACTTGGTCTGCAATGCAAGGAACTAGTTGAACCAAGGGGCTTTGCTAAACATCAAATAGCCAAATACAAACAGGGCCAGACGGGCGCAAGGACGCCATCGACCTTTCAATATATAGTGACCAGAAGCTTGCCGGCTGATCCCCAAATAGGTTTGATATTGTCCAGATTTTTTGCTCTTCCATTAACCAACGCCGTGCCTCTGCAGTTTATCTACACCAATGTTAAAGGTGAGCCGGAAAAAAACCTGCAAATAAGCATAGTAAAAGAAACCAAATACAAATCCTCTGACTTCAAAATACCGACCGGTCTGAAAGAAGTCAAAGAAGAAATTACGGTGCTTGTACCTGATACCTCAGACGGTGCTCTGGATTTGATGATGATGGGGCGCTCCAAAGTCAAATAAGACTTTGAGATGATATTATGACAAGCAAGTATGAATGGTGATTTAAGAGAACAGGCCAGCTCGCAGCTTTTCACCCTCAAGGGCGAGCTTGTGCTGCCGCCTTTTATCGATCAATCAGCTCCGCAGGAAAATGAAGGCGGCACAGTAACAATTGCCTCTCGTTTGCTGGCGAGTGGGGAAATAATCGACCGCAAGTACAAGGTCATAAAACTTTTGGGCCAGGGCGGCATGGGCGCTGTTTATAAAGCTCACCACCTGATGCTCAACAAAGATGTAGCACTCAAAACTTTCCGGTCACCCAATTTGACCGATGAAGACCTCAAAAGATTCCAGCGAGAGGCCCAGGCCATCGCTAAGTTGAATCATCAAAATGTTGTCCACGTTTTTGATTTTGGCATCGATGAGGACAACATACCCTATTACACAATGGAGTGCCTTGAAGGGGAGTCTCTAGCTGAAAGACTGGAAGAAGAAAAATATTTAGTTCTGGAAGAAGCGGTGGCCATATTTTTGCAGGTTTGTCAGGGTATGGCCCTGGCTCATAGCAAAGGCATCATCCATCGAGATTTGAAACCGGCTAATATATTTCTGGCCAGAGGACTGGCCACCGGTAAAAAAGCCGAAGCTGTAAAAATCGTAGACTTTGGCATTGCCGGTCTGGCAGTGCAGTCTTTAGACTCTCAAAAATTGACCAGCACCGGCATGATTTTTGGCAGTCCTTTATATATGAGTCCGGAACAGTCACTTGGTTTGGAAGTAACGGCCAGGTCGGATATTTATTCTTGTGGATGTGCTCTTTTTGAAACTTTGACCGGTAGTCCACCATTTAAGGGCGTCAATGCGTTTGCTACCATGCTCAAACATCAAACCGAGCCTACTCCGACTATGGAAAGTTTGCCGGAGGAGCACGAATTTCCCAAACGATTAGTTGGACTGACGGCACGCATGATGGCGAAATCTGACGCTAAGAGACCTCAGTCTTTTGACGAAGTTGCCTCAGAGCTGGAAGAGATTTTGCAAGCATACAAACTGCATTATGCCGGTCAAAACCGCCGCAACCGGGCGAGCAGAGACAGTGATAATTTTGCCGGACTGATAGCAAGAAGCAATGATGTCCTATCCGTTATTCTTAAGAACAGAAAGGCAATTATTGCGGCAGCAGTTGTGATCGCCTTATTTTTTGCCATCTACGCCCTTGCCGTTTTAAATCCCCAAAATAACAAACTAATTGTCAAAGCCAGAAAATCAGAAATCGAAGATCTCGAGCAAGGGGTCTCTAAGATGCCGCCATATCTTCAAAATCCGGGCGAAACAAAAACAGAGGGTAGAAAATTTCTTTTCCCACGTGAAGGCAATCTTGGATACTTACGCTGGGTCATACGCAAACAAGACGATAAGGAGGTGCATAAAATAAAAACAGTCGGTCTGATAAGTGTTCCACCAGGAAAATTTCTAACGCTTGAGGCCGACGAACATGCCACTTTCAATCCCAACTCTTTCTCTGGCTTCGGACCAAACGACCTGGATGAGCTGATCCTGGATGAGACGAATCCTTGGGATTATAAACATATGAAATATGTCGGCAACTTGACCGGACTGCAAAAACTCTTCATCGCCCATACTAATATCGGCGATAGTTCACTTGCTGACTTAGATAAGCTCAAGCATTTAGTGGTTCTGGATGTTAGTTTGACCCAGTTTACCGGCCCGGCCTTAGCCAAACTAGAAGTGCTGCCTCGCCTGGTTGAATTTTCAGCCAATAACTTACAAAAGGCATCTGCCCTTCTGCCAAAATTTAAAAATTCCCAAAGACTCAAATCTCTTCTCTTAAATAACTGTGATCTCGACGATGAAGATATGCAAGTCATCGGCACCATTTCTAATTTAGAAAAGTTAAAAATCGGAAAAAGTAAAAAAGTCACCGACAAAGGGCTTGAGGCTGTCAGCCATTTAAATCATCTTAAAAGTTTGAGAATAGATGGTACCGGCATCAGTGCCAAAGCCATTAGCTTATTAAAAAAGTTGCCTTTGACAGAGCTGACCATCGATTTAAATAAATGGTCAAAAAAGGACAAAGAGGCACTTTTTGCAGAATTACCGGATTGCAATATCGAGCAACATGACCCAAAACAAGATATAGAAAACTATCAGCTTCCAAAAATGAATCATCAGCAAAAAAATGACTTGATGGATTTATATAACCATGAAGAATAGGCTCTATCTGATCAATGCCCCTGATTCAACTGCAGCGGAGCATTAAATTTCCAGCTGTAATCTACGGCATTACCGCAACGATCGGCGACTCTAATTTCGGCGCTGACAGTGCCGCCTAAAGGTCTAAATGGTTTATATGCCACCATAGTAGCGTCTACAACAGACTGAGGCGTGACGTCCATACCATTGATGATCAAATGCACCGAAGCAGGGTTTACGCCGCTACCGTGACCGTCGGCAAATTTCACTACTATATTTGGTTTACCAAATAAAACAGCGGCGTTAGGACCAGGTTCGACTTGCACTTCAGGAGGCAGAGCGTCAAGCATGAGCTCGCTGCGAGCCTGACTGGAAGCCGGTTGTACACCACCTTTTGCCAGCGAAACAAATACTCGAGTGGCTCCTATATTATCAATCTTGCGCACGGTATATGACCCTTCGTAGACTCCGTCACGTGTTTCTTCCATTGGTATGCCCTTTGGACCACCAGTAAAAGAAAATGTGGCCACAGCGTCCGGGGAGCCAAAGGCGCGCACGCTTACAACATCGCCACCAGATAAATTGCCCGTCGGTGAAACTTCTACGTTATCTATTTTAAGTGTTTGGGGAACAGGATGGGTGACAATAGCCGGCTGCAATGGAAGAGGAAGAGGAGGAGAAAGAGGAAGAGGAGGAGGAGGAGGAGATACAATCTGATTTTGAATGCTGTCGGAAGATGGTTGGCCGACTGGCAGCGCTTGCCCCAGGGCTGTTTGTAAATTGGTAGAGACTCGATCCAGGCCACTGGCTAATTCTAAAATTTGTTTGCCATTTAAAAATTGACTGGCACCACTAAAAGTTTTGATCTGATTTACAGAAGCATCGAGATCCGATTGCAAATCTTGACCTTGCTGGGGGCTAATCCTGGCAGCAGCCGTAGCTGCTGTTATACGCTTTTGCAAGTCGGCGGCACGAGCGCTGAGTTCGGGAATCGCCGACTGCCCAGTTTTTATAGCCTGCGCCAGTTGAGTTTTGATCGCGCTTAAACGCAGTGAGATAGTCTCTACTTGTTTGGCGCTTAGTGTGCCATCGCCCGTGGTTTTGATGGTGCTCTCTATATCGCCGATTGTGTGCAACTCGTCTTTTAGTTTACCGGCATCCTCAGCAGCTAATTCATTGGCGTTGAGAGCCTGGTCTATGCGCTGAGATAGCTCCAGTTGCAGAGCATCTATATCAGGAAGGGCGCTCTGTTTGACAGCCATAGACTGCTCCAGGGAAGCTGTAACACTGTTGATAATTTTGGAAAAGGCAAGACCCTGGGTGAATGACAGCGGCCTCCCGGAGGCTCTTCCTTGTATCAGGGCGTCAGAAACAGGATTTAGTTGAGTGCGCAAGGCATCAGCATCGTTTATATTGAGATTGCCTGACTCAAGAGCGTGTCTGATTTGTTCTTCCAGGGCGTTGCGGCGACTATCTAAATCATCCCAGCTGGTTACAGTGCCGCTAAATTGTTGCAACAAAGTTTTGACAAAATCAGTAGCCCGAGCCGGTTCAGCTGTTGCACAGCAGGCGATGAGGCTTACCAGAGCCAGGTGTTTCGCCAATTTCATCGGGATCCTCCAGATATGCAAAGACCGCCAAGAGATAACATCCATCGTCGGTTCTCGGCTATTTTAGGATAGATGACACTATACATGCTTGGTCTTGGCAAAATAAAAAGGCAGCTACTACTTGATAACAACAAGATTGAGCGCATATAGAAGCCTATCCATGTCATCTTTTGTATTGGAAAGATGACAGGAGACGCGCATGCCCAGGCCAGGTTCGACATTTAGATAATCGAGCTGCACGGCGATTTTGTGATTTTCCCACAAATAAACTTGCAAATCCGGTACTTTCAATTGTTCTTTTTCAAAACGGAAATTAAGTATGCTGGTGCAGCGCTCAGGGGCGCATTCAAAACAATCCAGGGTGCGAAAGATTGGTTTAAATGTTGCCGATAACTGCTGCCGCAAATATTTTGCCAGCTCCAGTTGATAGCTTACTACTGCTTCGATACCCAGGGTGAGATGCAGATCGATTGCCCTAGTCAGTCCCCGATACTTAGCAAGGTCAGCTGTGCCGGTGCCTTCCAATCTGGAAAGATCAGCCGCGTTAGCTTCTTTTTTAGCAAAAAAAGTATCGCCCAGTGCCACCGGCACCAGTCGCTCTGCCAGTTCTGGACTAACATAAGCAAAAGCGCAACCATTGGGAGCACCCAACCACTTGTGGCCCGAGCCTACCCACATAGGATAACGCTCCGGGTGACAACGTATCTGGCCTGGACCATGAGCGCAATCAGCTAAAAATGGTACATTTTCATCAGCCAAACCATTGACCAGTTCTGTTAGATCTGGACGCCATCCTGTGTATGAAAAAATCTCACTAATGGCTACAAGTTTTGTCTTTTCACTGACCAGACTGAGCAAGCCCTGACAGAGTGTTTTGCTATCATTTGCGGCAACATTATTTGATGATGGAAACTGATACTTTTTTATGATTATGCCCCTGGTCTCGGCCAAATATTTAGCAATAGTCCTGAGACTGCCATGTTCATGATCGGTTGTTATCAGCTCATCGCCATCTTCGAGCAAAAAACTTTGCATCAATATCTGAAGGGCATTGGTCGTACTGAAGGCTAACATTATAGTTTCAACCGGGACGTTCAAAAGTCTGCTGACTGCAAGTCTGGCCTGGTCAACTGGAGCAGTATCATTGAAGGTAAAATGGCAGGGGTTGCGTTTAAAAGTTTGATAAAATCGGCTTACGCTGTCGAGCACTGATGATGGCTTGCAGCCGCAACAGCCGGAATTGAGATAAACACTGCCATCTTTATCCGCGGGATATTCACGAGCTACTGCTTCTAAATCGAGAGCCACCGTCAAAGCACCGCCCGTGGTTATTATCGGTCACAAACTCAGTTTTGATTTTACCCAGAGCCGAGTGCGAGGAAAGCATTTATTGAAAAGATCAGTATAATTATGCGTCCCGCCCAGGAGCACCATTACTGTTTCAGCACATGCTTCAGCAGGACCGCCGTCGCCTACTTGCAAAAAGTAGCAGAGAAACGCTTTATTTTCCTCAGTCATTGCATCACAATCCATATGATACTGTCTCTGCAAATCACTATTTTTAGAATAGACACCAGTGCAATCGTCCAGGGCATGTCCCACTTCGTGCAAAAAATTTGATCTGATATCAGTCTGGCTGCGGGCGTCGCCGAGGGCAGTTACTCCCGGTGCCACCACAGCTCTTTCATAAATATAAATATCTCGGCCATAGGTGCGCCCCGGCTCTTCAGCCAGAGTTAGCTCGGTTTCGGGAGGTTTTGGTATCTTAATTGAGTCGGGCCATTTATCGATGATATTAGGCCCGATGTTGATTTTAACCCCGCCCTCATCAAGAGTTTTGAGGATCGGCCTTGGCAGGGCTTCAATGGCAGCTTTGACAGTGGCAACGGTCGGGCCGCTCACTTTTACGTGATTGCCAGTTGGCGGGATGACGACGATACGGCTGATCAAATTAGCAGCATTGGGAGATCCTGCTACCGGAGGGGGCGTTACCGGTTTGGGCGGAGCCGGAGCCTGCGCTGAAACACTGGTGGCCGTGGCCACTACTTTTGTATCAGGGGTAGTAGGCTTAGCTGGTGCGGGATTCCACCTTTTAGAATCAAGCAACTTGATGTACGCAGCAGCTACTTTTGCTTCCTCGGTGCCCTTAAAAATCGACACTACTGACTCATACTTTTTATGAGCTTCTTCCACATTGCCCATACCGGCATCCGAATGAGCCTTGTAAAGCCAGACGACCGCGCTGGGATTGCCATCGGTAATGGACTGCCAGAATAAATCACCGGCGGTTTTATAGTCGCGCTTCAGATAAGCGGCTACACCTCTTGCGTACTCATCTTCGTATTTTTTAGTTTGGGCAAAAGCAGGCATGATTAAGGATCCGGCACTAACCAATTGAATGATTAGTACAAGAGTGAGAGCGCCAAACTGCTTTTTCCTGGGTTTTGTCTCTTCTTTCACGACATATCTCGGATCAGGGCAGCGGTCGCGCCAAAAAATGGGCACCAAAAGCAAGATACCCATTTCCCACGAAAATTTGCGGGCCAGTATAAGATCTGCCAGCTAACATTAAGATTGGTCATACAGAAAGATGAGATAAAGGCATTGGCAGTTAAAAAATTTACTTCACTCCTGCATCACCTTAATAACGCCGAAGACGGCCGCCGCTGGCTGTATGTACCATATGACCAGGTAAGCGACAAAATTGGTCCGCTGGCCCGCGAAGAGCCAGAAAAACTAGGTATCATTCTGGTAGAAAATCCATGGAAAGCGGCCCGAAGGCCTTATCACAAACAAAAGCTGGGACTGATCTTGGCCAATCTCAGACATTTTGCTCTGGAACAGGCCAGGCGCGGTGTTGCTGTCCGTCATGTCGTGACAAATGGCCCTTATCATCTGGCCCTGGAGACCTTGAGCCGAGAGCTGGGACAAATAACAATGATGGAAGCCGCCGAAAGAGAATTGCGCATTGATCTTGAGGGTTTAACTACCGGCGGTGCAATCAAAGTCATCCCCCATGAGGGTTGGCTGACTAAAGCGGCCGACATGGAAGCAGCCAAATCGAAGGACGGCTCCTATCGCATGGACTCTTTTTATCGTGCGGTGAGGCAGCGCACGGGCATTTTAATGGAAGCCGGCAAGCCCGAAGGCGGCAAATATAGCTTTGATAGCGAAAATAGACAGGCCTGGACCGGTCAACCGGAAGCGCCAGCGATACCCACATTTGAAATCGATGAAATAACCGAAGAAGTTGGTGATTTGATCAACAAACATTTTGCCCATCATCCAGGCACCCTTGATTTAAGCAAAATACCAGCAACGGCTAAAGACGCACTAACGCTCTGGCAATGGGCCAGAGAAAATTGCTTAACTTACTTTGGTCCATTTGAAGATGCAATGTCGAGCAGATCGAATAGCCTATTTCATACTCGCATTTCAGCTGCGCTGAATATTTGCCGATTGCTTCCCGCCCAGGTTGTGACCGATACCCTGGAACTGGATATACCTCTTGCCTGCAAAGAAGGTTTTATAAGACAAATAATCGGCTGGAGAGAATTTGTCCACAAAATACATCGTGCCACGGATGGGTTTAGACAACAGACAAATGAAACAGCTGAAGAGCCCGGTGACGCCAATTACAAGGCCTGGGCAAAAAAATCATGGCATCAGCAGGTTGATCTGAAAAAAAACAAACAAAATGTAGAACCTGATGGCGGAGCGCTCTGTTCGTTCCTCGGATCAAGGAACGATTTGCCACAGGCTTACTGGGGGCAGCAGTCTGGTCTCAACTGTCTCGACACTGTTATCAAAACAGTCTGGGATGAAGGCTACAGTCACCATATTACAAGATTGATGGTTTTATCCAATATCGCTAATTTGCTCGATATATCTCCCAGACAACTGACAGACTGGTTCTGGCTTGCCTATACCGATGCCTACGACTGGGTCGTAGAGCCAAATGTTATGGCCATGGGTACCTATGGAGTGGGCGGACTGATGACTACAAAGCCTTATATTTCAGGTGCAGCGTATATAAATAAGATGAGCGATTACTGTCGGGGCTGCCGTTATGATCCTGCTAAAAATTGTCCGATCACAAGGCTCTACTGGGCCTTTTTAGAAAGACACAATGACAAATTGAGTGGCAATCAGCGGCTGGCCATGCCGCTCAACTCACTTAAAAAGCGCAGTCTCAAAGATAAAAGTATTGACAAAGCAGTCTTTGAAAAAACACTGCAAATCTTAAACGATGGCCAAATTTTGCCAGTAGATATAGTAAGTCAGTAAGTCAGTAAGTCAGTAAGTCAGTAAGTCAGTAAGTCTGTAAGTCTGTAAGTCAGTAAGTCTGTAAGTCTGTAAGTCTGTAAGTCAGTAAGTTGACTAATGCGAAAGCTGCTGCTGATAGTAAAAACGAAAAACCTAGTTATTTAAATCGGCAATTTTTTTAGCCAGGGGCGCAAATGTTTTTTCCATATCACCAAAATAAGAAACGTAGTCGGTCGGCAAATGGTTGAAGAGACAGGCATAAATAATGCCATCGCCAAGATCAACCAATATGGAGCTGGTGCCGACAAGAGCGCCGGCATGCGACCACCTATATCTACCGGGACAGACAGAAAAGCCCCCGGCACGAAAGGCTCCTTTAGTTGTCGAAAGCTCAAACTTTGAAGGCCTGAGCATGGCTTTAAAAGTATCAGCCTGCAAGAGCTTTGCACTACCGGCGGTGCCGGACAAAGCAGCACCAAATTTGACCAGATCGTCAGCGCTTGCCACCCAGCCTCCGTGACTATCGAGGCATTCTATAACAGCATCGCCTCCGAAGGGAGGACTTACCTGCAAAGGTTCATTATCGAGAGCTGACCAGACCTCGGACTGGTCCTTACCGGCATCGTAATAAACTTCCCGGGGCAGGGCCTGACTGAACGATGTATGACCCAGTGCCATGTCAGCAATACCAGAAGGCTGCAAAATATTTTTTTGGACATAGTTACCGTAAGATAGCCCCGAAACTTTTTCTATAACACGACCAAGAACGTTGTAGCCAAAATTGGAATAGACAGATTTGCTGCCCGGATCATAATCTAGGGGCTGCCCCATCATATAGCGCACGATCGTAACGGGCCTGGCAGGCCGCGGTTCATGGAAGAGGTCAGCGGCAAGGCGAGTATAAGCAGCTTGAGGTTCGCCTTTTTCCAGTGTCCAGCCACCAGTATGCTCGAGTAAATTTTTGATGGTCACAGTTTTTAGACGTGGATCTATCTGAGCACCATCCAGAGGTTTTAAATCGCTCAAAATTTCAAAGGCCCGGTCATCTATTTTTAATTTACCGGCCTCTATTAATTGCCATATGGCACAGGCAGTGAATACCTTACTGACGGAGGCTATTCGAAAGATGTTATCAGTGGCCATAGGCTGCTTTTTTGCTTTATCACTGAAGCCAAAGGCGTCAGAATAAATTATCCGGCCTTTTTTGATCACACTGAACTGACCGCCGGGCAACTCCCACTTTTTCATAAAAGCAGTAACTTCCTGATTTATTTCATCCGCGCCTAATTTTGCGTCGCTTTTTCCTTTATCACCGGATTTGCTGTCAAGACTGCTGTAATTTTTTATCGGCTCGTCAGAAGTGAGAGCGAGAGCGGCAGTCGGCAGACCCAAAGGAGAGATCAGCAAAGTCACAACCAAAACAATATGCAAATAGATGGTCATACTAATCCTCGAGCGATATACAAATGACTGTGATTATAAATTAACTGTAACGCTTCCTCAGCAATAGCTATTCTATTACTGGTTGTCAGGCTGGAATGAGATTAGGCGCGGGAAATAGCTGGATGCGATCTAAAAACGATACCGCGAACTTTGGCGGCAACGACACAACTTTTAAGTCTATTGCCGATGTGGGAAATTTAAGTCAACGCATCATAGAAAATTATCGTCTCAACGCCCAGCCGGTAAGACGCGATTATCTAGACTATCTGGCCCAGAAATCTAATGATTATGCTCATGAGCTGGAGCAAAAAACAGTTAAACAAGACATTTGTTCGATTCAATCAATCGAACAAAGCACCAGAGCGGTTGTCGATCGCATTTACAACATATTGGAATCTTATTCACTGCAACTAAATAAAGTCAGTCGCACAAAAGCCCTTTTCATATCGGTTACGGCCCCGACTATTTCGCACGAAGTCCTGGAGTTTGACCGCTTCAGACAGCCGACCAAAAGTCTGACAGTTTATCGCACACGTTTTTCCACACAACGCTTAAGCCTTGTAGTCAGGGGCCTCGGACATCAGGTAAAATTTTTCCTCCTGCGGGGTGACCGTGTAATCGGTCTGTCGCAGGCGGAGGCCGACGTAAGTCCACTGATGATTTTTCAAAGTGAGCCGGCGATGACCGGCTTATCGTGGTCAGTGGA
>Ga0116230_10005118_pt1 | contig 12864 bp, 4 predicted proteins | sample S1TSphfallax_3_FD_88678 | JGI IMG/M metagenome (GOLD analysis project Ga0116230, IMG submission 88678) | Host-associated microbial communities from peat moss isolated from Minnesota, USA - S1T2_Fd - Sphagnum fallax MG | ecosystem: Host-associated > Plants > Peat moss > Unclassified | place: USA...
AACTAGGTAATATTACAGAGGAAGAGTGTAATATCATCATCCGCTCTGTCTGTGTCGACTCTCTCTAGTGACCCAAGCTGACAACGTTTAAGTTAGTGCTGCAGGAGCAGCGCTACTCTACTTGAGAGAGAGACCGACAAGTTAGTGCTGCAGGTTCAGTGCTACTCTACTTGAGAGAGAGACCGACGTAGTCAATAAAAGACAGCATTAGGCCTACCTCCACTCCAGGTCCCAGAAGGGACCAACTAGTTTATCCCTACATTTTCAATTATAAGTTCTTTTCCCAAAATCTAAATGTACTTGTGTAAATGTCACAATCTGGGACATTATTTAGCACTAGATGAAAATTGTGATGGACAACAATAAGTTGTAGTTGGAAACCCACATAGGTGAAATGGTTAGGATTCCCAACAGTCCCCACAATTTGAAGTGATTGTCCTTTTAAGAACATACATTAATGTTGGAACCTAATGGCATACTAGAGGATAAGGACAAAATTCCTTTGCTTTGGGAGATTTTGTGTCGGCAAATATTTTGTTTGAGTCAATGTAACTAGATTTATCAATGGCTATTATAAATAGCTAGATTATTAAATTGTTGAACTATAAAAGTGTTGAAAGGTTGGATTGTGGAATGGGGTTAACAATGATCATAGATTGGGCTCCATTTTAATTGGAATTTTCATTCGTATTAATCATGAATTCTCTAATTTCTTACCTTGTGCATAGGATGAAGGGAATGCCATGGGTGTATCCAAACCAATTTCTGAAAATGTAAATGCTCAACAAGTATCCTTGGTTGATGGCAACCATGAACAAGTAAGAAATTTATTTAAGCTGATGATTCTCATAAAGGCAAATTAGTTATGTGGTAGTAATGTGTGTACTTCAAATTAGTCACATGGTCCTTTGCTACAACATGAGTTAACATGAGCACCCTATTGTGTGTAGGGGGCTGGAAGGGTCATGGACCATTCTAAAGTGATTGTTGAAGTCGCAAGTGTTAAGAATGGACCCTTTGTCAAGGGTAGCCCTGTGCAAGCGGATAGAGGCAACATAAGCGGAAGTCTCCCTCCAAGAAGGCTACTATAGAAGTGCAAATGCATTTTCTATACTTCCCAAGGCTATTCACTTGGTTTGATTATAACTTGACACATGTTAACGCCCTTTCACTGATTGAGGGCGTCAAAGGCACAAGTATAACCATGTACAAGTAGAATGACAGTTTCATACTTAGAAGTCTAACTGAAATTATAGGAAGATGTATTAAAATGATTTCTCAAAAGTCGTGAACACCATTTTGTTGTTTGGTTTTTTCATTCAAGTGATAAAATTGTGGTGAGTTCTAATAGTACCATTGGATGTGATTGGGACTAATAGGTCACGAGCCAGTCAGAAGGGACAATCCAAGGATCCCTTAGCCACAAGCTAAGATTTTCAGAGTCACAAGTAAGTTGAAACAATCGCCATAATTCCACCACATTGTGGCTAATGTTGAATGGTTGGAATAAATTATGTTTGGTTTCTATACATTTTAATCAACACCCACAAGTTTAAAGACTACTTCTAGGTGGCATGGTTACAGGCTAGATTGAAATCAAGGATTAATGTTGACCTTATGGATCTAAATTCAGGAATCCCTTAAGGCTCGAGATTTTTTATTAACTAGGCATGTGAGAAATACCATGAAGAGGATATTGAACCTGGGAGGTGTACAGTAGCCTTTAGACATATTCAAAACCCAACAACTAAAGTGCCATTTCCAAGTCGATTACCACCAAAGATTTTGAGAGCCTTAGATAATTATGTTCTCATGTGGTACATAAAGGATGTTGGGCAAATAGTGAACTACTTCTATCCAAGTATTCATGTACATTGATGGTCCATGTGCATAGGCTAGGAAGATATGTTCTTTTACGGCGAGTCATTTGAACTACTTCCTATCATTTTGCAATGATTTTGTAGCAAGACATCGGGCTGCCATTTTTGTAATTATTTTTTTACATATCTCCCTATAATCATTTAAATATGCTTGGGTTTAATATTTGTATGTTTTTGGAAAGTTTTTGGCTACCTTTCTTAGACAAATAATAATTGCAAAATGTTTTTTTTTTGCATTCTTGTATACACCTTTACTAGTCAAATAAATTCTAAACCCTATATCCACATTTAAAATTGGTTGGTGGAAATTATTAGCCCCTAGGACAAGAGAAACAATTTAAAGACATGGCTTTCATATTGGAAAGTGTCAAATAAAGCAAATATCAAGTTATTTGAAATGTCCAAACTTAGTTTATAAGACCATATTCAATTTGACTATATGTGGTCAATTCAACCACTTTATATAGTCATAGAAATCCAGCAAATGTAGCAAACAAATGACATGTGACATTCATTTATTGGTCATTGTTGTGACACATGTCATCAATTTATTTATTTCCTATACCTCCTCTGAAATTAATCCAACCCTAGCCCAAACCCAACCCAAACCTAGCCCAAACCTAAACATAACCTAATTTGAACCACCCCCAAGCCCAACCCAAACCTAAACCAAACCAGTCTCAAGCCTAACCTGAAGTTAATCCAAGCCACTCCCAAGCCAACTCCAAGTTTAATCCAACATTAATCTAAACTTGCACCAAGGCTATTCCAACCCTAACGCGAACCTACTCCAAACCTTCCTCAAACCTATTCTAATTTTCAACTAAACTTCATCCAAACCTATCAAGATATGTCGCATGGAGTCCTTATTGTCCTTGATGAATATTTATTATTACTAGTCAAATGAACCATGTTGAATTAACCACTCTTTCATCAATATCATGATGACACATGGCGTAATTCATCACATCATTGTGTGACATGTGTGTTTAAATAAACAATTACATTCAAACTAACATTTTGACTAGTGGTCAAATGATCACTATGCCAATTTGACCAATGATCAATGAATCAAAATATGACACATGCAATCGGAAAAACATCTCAAATGTGTTCTATTTGACTAGTGGTCCAAAATACTACTAGTCAAATTTACCAAGCAAGAGTACAACCCTAGGGTTGGTTAAAAAAACCCACTTAGTCAAAAGAAGATTGTTAAAATTGATTTTGTTTGGATGACCAAAAGGTTTTTTTAACCCTTGTCACTTTGGGGTTCTTTTTTACTAGAAATGTTGATTTAAAAAACCTCGAATTCTAATAGTGCATTTTAATCTTCTTTTAAATTTATTTTCAAGTGAGGTGGCAAGGTAGTGCCACTTCCCCCTTTTAAAACTAATTAAATATAATAGTTTCACTATCTAAGAAACAATAAGAACTTTCAACAATCATTGATAATTAAGGATTACATGATATTATTTAAATTTACTAGTTCATGGTCAACTTGCCCACCAACACAACATAATATTCTTATGCACAGGAATAAATAATGATATTAGCTTATGTGAATAATGGGTGTTGAACTTCAATATTTTTATTTATTACACCAAAAAATTACAAGTTATTATAATTTCACACAATCATTAATAATAAGACTTTGATGTTTTTAATAAATAAATAAAGAAAGAAACAATGATTTATCTAAACAAAAAAATCAAATGTCTTTCATTCCATGCTATTAAATGAATTCTTTTAAAAAGTAATTTGAACATTTCATTATTTGAACTAAGAGCAAAAAATGCAAAAGAATATTGTGTAACATGTCTCCTAGTTATCTTGCAAAAAACCAACAAACTTAAAATTAAAAAGAATAATCATCTCTCTATTCATCGTTTATATTTTTTTGACATTAGGCAAGAGTTCGTAATAATCATGAATGTGGATCCCATGATCTATTAAGAACTATAGCAATGTGTCACATGCCTTTGCATATCCCACGCAAATTTTTATGGATAATCGATATTTAATTATACATCAATTTTAATGGACATTTAATTGCATGGCATTCCAGTCTCAACAAACACATTTTATCATAATTTAAGCCAAAAGAAATTGAAATTAATTATGAAGGAATTAAATGTACAAGATGATGACATTGATAACACAATGTACACATTATTCAATCTCAATTTATGACTACACTTTCAATTAATTATATAGTTTGTATGTGATGTGATATCTATTTTGTGGTGCAACAAAGTTGATAACTAGTCATACCACAATTGAATTATATCATACAATAATGGAACAATAGTCTCCATAGAGTGAAACTTGTTGCATAAATAATTGTATCACATAGAACAACATAGTTGATAATTAACTACAATTTTTTTTAGTATGCTAGTTAATCATTGCAATAGTGTCAATGTGTATACACATCACATGATTTTACATGTCAAAGCCATACATAATTGCAAGGTAATTGTTTCTAATGAGGCTTGTGCAACTTGCCCACAAAATCAAAATATATTGACCATAATCATATACATGTATTCAAATTATATAGGGGTCCATTTTGCAACTAGTATGAAATTATAATAAAACTTGTGAATTTTTAATGCGTCATTTTATTTTTAAATGACCCATATTTCCATGAACAAATGCAAAATAATTGCACATTAGTTGCAACAAACACATAATTGTAGGGCAATGAAGTTTTTGTGAACAAGATTTCTCATAATTAATTTTTCTAAAAGGATCTTAGATTTGATCCTCAAAATAATCAAGACCCTTGGTCACATGGATGTAACAATAAAGGTGCTGAAACTATTTTACATGTATGGAAAGAAAATATTAATTCAATCTCCCCAAAGAATGGCAAAGGAACAATTGTAAACTTCAAAATCAAAAACACATTTTGTACACAAGTTTGCCACATATGGACCAAAGATATCAACATTGGTTATTTTGTGGATTCGTCAACCATGGCACATTTTAGGAAGGTTTTTAAAAACATGATTGACCCTAATGTCAAGGTGAAAGTATGATTGGGCAGTACCACTAGGAACCACTTAAGGAAATTTTCAAGAATGGTTTGGAAACATTTGGTACATTAAACCTTTGTTGTCCTTCCATTTTGTCTTCCATCTTAAATCCATACAAGAATAGGTTCAATTGCCTCCCCAAACCTCAAAGCCTCCACCCAATCACACACCCAATTTATACAATTGAAAAATTGTTTGGTAACAAATGCAACATGATCTTGTCATGTGAGAAATCATTATGCAATGTACTAAACTGATCAACTACACTTGTGATGCACATGAATGCCCATGTTGATTTCACTTGTGTTCATTTAAATGTCATAAGATGTTGGTGGGATTCAAAATTGAGCTAGCCCCTTTGCAAATTCTTTCAATTATGAAAGGTTGATGTGGATTGGGTGACATGTTGTGGTATTCAATGCACCTCTAGGTTTTTCAAGTGGTATAATTTGGGTAAAATAACTTGTTAAGAAAACATGTCAATTTTTAAGTTTACAACGAAATGAAAATTTGAGGTAGATTCCCTAGCTCCCAAGATAAAAATAGAGGTGAGAGCTTTGAGATGGGATTATGGCAAACTCAAAAGTGGATATTCAAGGTGAGATCAAATTTCACAAACTAGGAAAAAGGTGGTTAATGCGAGTTAAAGCCAAAATGGTGCACATATAAACTAAACTCATAACACACACCATAGATTGGACTTGGATAGGAGCCACTACCTCCTTTCCTATAACACATTTTTTGATTGATAGTTGGGGTTGCATTAAAGTGGCAAAATTTCATAAGATTCTTGAGAAGGATTCTTGAATTTTTTCAATTTTGACCAAGTTATGAGTCCTACAACTTTGCAAATTCATAATTCCCACATGTAAGCTCCAATTGAAAAACTTTCAAAGGAAAAATTATATCCCTTGAAAAGACTTTTCCAATTTGTATCACATGCATAATTTGAAAGCTATTTGATCCACATTTCTTGGGTTTTAGTGTTTAAGGGTCAATTTTTTAATTTTATTCTTGACCATTATTTTGGGCATAACCCATAATTCAAAATTCCAAATGAAAAATGTGAGCCCATTTCTTATGTTTATGTTTTAGACCTTTTCAATGGTATATTGGGGGTTCATTTTTCATCAACTTTAATACATGCACTTTTATTTCAAAGATTCAAGACTTGTGAATGTTTACAAGTCTCAAAGTGTTTTTATCACTTACAATTGTTTGGACTCCCTTGCTTTCACTTTCTTACATTTTTGAAAATGGTTTAATTTCAAAACACTTTCCCAACTTGCTCCCATTTTCACACCTTATCCTTGGTCATGAATTCAATTCACGGTCATAACAACTTTTGAACATTTATTTAAACATGCATGTTCTACCATAATTGGTATGCTTCCATGGTCTTTACATGGATCACACATAATTTTACAACATTTGGATGATCGATGCAACAAGATTATAATGCATCCATTGAAAATTCACATTTTGTTTTATATTTATCTTTTGTTTTTGGTGTTTTTCTAACAAGTTCAATTTAAGAATGAACTTGGTTGAACTTCTCAATCTAAACTTTGCAAATTTGACCATCTCCAATGTGCCAACTTGGACCATTCAAAACAAATACAATAATTGCCAATGTTGGCATCAATTGATCCCTTGTCCTTGTGTTGACCCAAGTTTGTTTTTGGCCCCTTCTCCACCAACACAAGAACTCTTTTTCATTCTTGATTTTTTAAAAGATGAAGTGCACCCATCATTTCACCTTCTTATGCAATCAAAGAATTTGACTTAACAAATCATCCTTGTGTGGGTAAATTATTGACAACCATTTGTGTCAAGTGGAATACAACATCCCAAACTTGTTATCTTCCCATTGTCAATAGTCTTTGTGCATTTACAATCCTTTTCAAATTCAAAGTTGTATTAGTTTTTAATTCTTATCATAAGTATGAAAAGTTATTATGTATGAAATCATTTATTGACCTAGTTAATACAAAAAATTGTGCCTTAAGTGACATTAAATTTTGTTAATATAATACATTCCATTTGTTTGTCACACCAAGTGGTCAAAGGAAACTATTACATACAACAATTTTGGGTGCCTCTACCTGATTGTGGGTACATATTCAAAATACCAAATTCCCCACAAACAAAAAAAAATCACTTTGGACTCCAACAAATTAATAAACTTAATAATAAACACCAATATTGTGGGATCCTCAATATGTTGGGTGGGTAACTTTTGAATACTTTCGAAAACTATTTACCAATTTAATATTAATATTATCTTAATTTTCGTATTTAACATTTAAAAAAAGTTTCATACTAGGCTAATATTTTTATTAAGGTCTACAACTAATTGTTAATTAATATGAAGTAGATATATACCTAATATCGAAATTTGTATGGTCTTAATATGAAGTTGGTATCAAAAATATTTTATTTCACATTAGACCAAAATTCGTATGGAACTCATTTTCAAATTTTTATACCAAGCAAATATTAGTATGAAACACTTATTACCTCAAATCCCTACCATGCATGTTGATTTTTTGATACCAAGACTAGTAATAGGTTATACATTAGAGTTTTGTCAATATATTGACTCACATTGGTAATTGTTTCGGTTTCCCACAAGACAAGTTGCCATATTGATTACTCGCTTGGGCTTGTGTTGTGCAAAAAAGGTTGTTTTTGAAACCAAAACAATGCCATTTTCTATTTTTCAACTCCATGGTTCACATTGGGTGTCACACATAAAGAAGAGTTAGTGTGTTTGCAACTACATTCCTTGCCCACTTCTTTTGGTTTCTTTGGATTCCAAGTAGGTTCTCTTTGGTTTCTATTGATTTTAAGTGTTGGGTTTTTATAATATTGGGAAGAAAAAGGACCATTATGTTTTTGCCATATATAAAATTAGACTTGGAATAAGAAGGTGTAAACATATGTGTATTTTGTTGATGTAGTGGGGTCAATATTATATATGATAAGATTGTTTGAGCTGAACATGCAACTAGATCCCACCATCTAGAGGTATTTAAGTCCTTGTGATTTTTTAATCAAGTTACTACTTATTGCATGAACATTAAAAAAATTAAGGCTTTTAAAATTGTGTTTGTATACAAACAAAGGTTATAATATTAATATATCAAAAATGTAAAGGGTATTGAATAGGCTTATGTGTGGCTGTGAAAAAAAAATGTTATGGCCAATGAAATGTTGAATTTGGTGGTTTGAATTTTTTGAATTTATAAAACTAATAATTAAATTTGTAACAAAATTTTGTAGGTTTTTGAAAATTTTAAAGGACCAATGGAAATGGTAGAAAGGGACCATTATTTTTAATGTTTAATATAATAACATTGTGTGTAGGCTTGAAGTCAGGTCATGAAATTGTTGGATTTGGTGGTCAATTTTTTTTTAAATTATCTTGAATGCACTCGAGTAAAAGTTCAATGTGTAGTAATCATTTATAAGCAAGGTTCTTGCACATTACTTGTGCATTTTGTTTAACAAAATGTTGATTCTCAAAATTTGTGCTTCAAAATATGGGTAATTCTTGGATAGAAATTTTAACATGAGTTGAAATATGGGTAAATTTTTGGATGAATTTTTTTAATACAAGTTAAAATGTAAATGGGTAATTTTTGGATGAAAAAAATTAACATGATTTGAAATATGGATAATTTTGGATGAAAAAATTTAACATGAATTGTGATATAAATGGATAATTCTTGGATGAAATTTTTTAACATGAGTTGAAATACCCATGACCCACAATTATACCATTGTAAAAATCTTTTAAGTTGTTCCTAACTATGGTACATATCCCATTTTAAGAATAAGTCAAAACCTTAGAACCCAATTTTTTCCTAGATTGAATATGGCCATTAAAAGGCGTCATTCAAAAAGATGAAGGTATTGTATAAACACATGGATTTGAACAGCTAAAGACTTGTCCATGATATCTATATTACTTTCTATGAAGTTAATGTTTCTTACACGCAATAATGTGGAAGTTAACATAAATATCATGGACATGTAATATTGTACCAAAATAGTAGGTTCAACACTTTTCAGCCATATATATATATTTGAAAAGTAAGGTTTTGTGTTCAAAAAGTAATATTTGAAAATTCGACAATTTTTCATGAAAAAAAATGATTTGACAAAAATAAATAAAAATTCATCCATGTGTGTCAATTTTTTCATCCTCATGTGTCAATTTCAAATATTTTCAATTCATGATGGATTGTCTTTTGACACTTTAAGTACTTCATCACAAATTTAGCCTGCAACAATTTAATAATGAAAGTTGCATCTAATCTGTTTTTTCATGGGTTCATACTACTAATGCATAGATTTCGTACAACTAAAACACGTATTGAATTCATATGATAATTGTATTAAAAAGTTGCAACTGAAAATGATATTTAGTTTACACATAGATGTTGAGTAAAGTTTTTGTATGATGAAAACACGTATCTTCAATACAAAAATTATGCATAAACTATAACAAAAAAAACCACGAAACATTAATTGTGATGTTTCTTTAGACATAATATTCGTGTGATATTAATATGAAAATTTTCATTATCACAATTAATTATTTAATTAATTATTAAAAATATATGAATTAGAATTCTTTGTAAATGAAAAATACAATTTGAATGTTGCAAAACTATGAACACATACAAATCAAACACATGCTCAAAATTGAAAATGAAATTACAAATGAAAAATATACTAGAGGCCATTTGAAGTGGCCATAAATGCCACTTCTAAATGTTAATGCAAATCAATTCTTGTTCCCACCCTTTCACTACCTTATTTTTGGTAAAGGAATTCAACCATATTATTAACTTATTTCTCAAATATATCTACCCCTAATGATAGCAATGGAGAATTCAACGCCACTAAAATTTGGAGTATGCATGTCAACATACATGTTATAGTCAACTACTTTCTCCCATAGTAGTGGGAGAATAATTTGTGACGAGTTTGAAAAAAAATTCTTGTTGCATCCATTTTTATACAATAGCCTTGTGATTAGACAAGAAGTCACTTGGAATCTCTCTAATGTGAACACCACTTCATTTTAGGTTTTTGGTTTTGTCTTGAGCGGCTATCAAATTTTTTCATGTAGGCTATAAAGTTTATATCATCATTGTTTGTTAGTGGTTGTAGGAAATAGGTTTGCAGCAAATGATGGGTGGCCAAGGGCAATGCAAGCATGCAAGGGAGATGGAAGGTAGGATGCGATTGGATGAATATAAGAAGAGGAGTTTGAGGGCAAAGAAGGATAGGTCTATTTTTTTGTTGAAACTGTTGTAGTTTGTGTATAAGTAAGAGCTTGCAAAAATCTACAATTGTTATTTGATTTCTATTGTGCCAATGATTACATCATGGCAAGCTTTGTGTTCTTGCTAGAGTTAAGATTTATAAGGGGTTGATGCTAAGGGCTGATGACACCTAAAGGAAGTTTGAGCTATAGAATTAGAAGCATGTAGAGAAGTGCATTTGCAGAGGAATATGGTGGAACCTTTCTTGAACTCTAGTGAGTAGTGCATACTTATGAGTGAGAGCCAAAAACCTTAATGGGTATCCTGGGGTTGGACAAAACGTGGGTGAAAGAAGAACAAAATGGGAAAGATTATAATAAGTATCCATAGATCCATATTCTGCACAAAATTTTATTTTTCTTAAGTAGTTGTAAGTCAACTTGGCATGTCTAGTTTAGTTGTGGTTCATACCCATAAGTCGATTTGTTTCTAAAGCTAGACCAAACATTTCTTTGCATTAATTCATGTGGTAGTGGGATGGATTAACAGTTCATAACAAAACAATTGAACATTGAGAGCATTGACTTCAAGCTAGACCCCATTGATTCATGCATTCACAATATGTGAATTTGTTCCTAACAACAATTGAAGGCTACTACTGTAACCATTTAGGAAAGGCTGATATGTATGTACAGTTTGAAAATTTTCATCATATGGATAATCACATACGGTAGGATTGTAAAACCAAGGTGTTGTGACACTATTGGTTTGGCAAGAAATGTGATGTGCTCCCAAGCTCCTTGATAGACTCAAATGTGAGTCTGAAGTGAAAACAACATAAAAGCAAGGAGTTGGGGACACGTTCCTTGGCTCGTAGCACTTTGGGGGTAGAAGGGCATGTTGGAGCTCCAGGATAAGACTAGGAAGAATGACAAGCACTTAATCATTCACACGGACCTGCACAAAACCAAACAACAAGTTGGTTAGTGCATAGTTGAAGCACTTTTGTTACTAGGACAAGGCAAGGGCAAACTCGAACTCACAAAACTCATCATAGCCCGAACTTGGGGGAAGCCACCACCTTCCCCCTTATAGTATATTATGTGGCTAGTCATAGGACCAACACCCAAATGTCATTTTGTTCTAGAACTCCCAAATGGGAATCCCGAAATTCCCACAATTGGGACTCTTGCGACTTTGGGGGCCCATAACTTTGCATGCAGACCTTCGATTGAGATGAGGTCTAAAGCAAAGTTGTAACCCTCGTTGAGAGCTTTTCAACAATATGTCGCACACCACCTTCACACAAAGAAATCAGAATGATTCCCAACCTTTAGTGGTCATGAGTCAAGGAGTCAAGTTGGTAATTTGATTCCCGACCTTTCTTTTGGCCATAACTTGTGTTTCAAATGTCCAAATGGGTCATGCGAGCCCATTTTAGTATAAAGAATTCCCCAACCCATTGGGTTTTGACTCCCTGGAGATTTGAAAGTCCACCAAGATTCCAACTACCAAAGTGGGAATTCCTTTGGGAGTGTGTGAGTTCATTCCCTCACATTTTTTTACACTTCTAAAAGCATGAAGTGTGACTCCCTTGGCTTCCCTCTCGGCCCACAACCTTGCAAGCCCTCGCCTTGGTCGCAAATCCAAGGCTAAGGTTTTGACATAGTTGATTTGGCAAGAAATGAATTACAAACATTGTCGCCAAAATAAATATTTGTAATTGGTAGATGGTATTTCTGCCCTTTTCTTTTGGTTACAACCTTTTTTGTCACTTGTGCATTTCCCATCAAAAGGTTTGCTATCAACCGGTCTCTCCCCCTAAACAAGCCACAAACAATGATTTAGTGAAAATATTAATCAATTATCTGAATTGGTCAACACTTGCCCCAATAGTGATAACAAGAATTTTGATCATTAAATCCAACAAATTATACCTAAAAGATGACAAAATCAATGATGTTTGTTGCAAAATAGTAGTGATGATGCAAAAACAACCTAAACTTTGTCACCACCAAAATGCAAAAGTATACATGCAAAGATCTCCTCTTTCGATTCTATGAACTTCTTCTCATATTGTTGCATGAGGTAATCAAGATCAAATCTTTCAAATGTCTTCATCCCAATCTGCACAACATAGCAAACCATGTAAGCTATAACTAACCTATTATAGATGAAAAGGTTTGACCAATAACGCTTGTGACTTTTGCTTAGAGTGATGCAAGCTCCCCAGCTTTAGCAGGAAGAGTTGACATGTGAGGCCATGTGGTGACAAAATTAGATGTTGAAAATATGTCATTTACAATTCTTTGCCAACAAAGCATAAATAAAGGACATGAAAGCTAATGAAAGTGACAAAGAACTTTCAACAAAGATCATAAGTGCAAAATTCTCAATGTGCTTTGACACTCACTTGTATGTGAAGAAAAACACCTAGCAGTAGCGACCTTCATGTGCTTGGCCAATTTGTTTTGTTTCACAGTTGCATTTTGATCGGATCCTTGTCCTTCAGAAGATGGCAAATGTGGGTACGACCAAGCATGCATTGTGCGTTCCACAATTGCAATAAAAACTGAAGTGCACCAAATCATCGACAAGATTTGATCAGCATGTAACTTGTGTGGCATGTCTGCAAGCTCATAGAGACAAAATAAAAGTAATATT
>Ga0116230_10005120_pt1 | contig 12864 bp, 6 predicted proteins | sample S1TSphfallax_3_FD_88678 | JGI IMG/M metagenome (GOLD analysis project Ga0116230, IMG submission 88678) | Host-associated microbial communities from peat moss isolated from Minnesota, USA - S1T2_Fd - Sphagnum fallax MG | ecosystem: Host-associated > Plants > Peat moss > Unclassified | place: USA...
AAATGGAATTGCATCCCAACTTAGCAACACAAGTTTTTGCACCATATGTAATGGTTCAATACTAAGGAATACAACATTGCCCATTCATTCATTTTAAATTGAATGTTGTAGCTTTTAACTTACATTGATTGCAAAAGTAGTGCATTATCATGGCTAATGTATGGAGTCAGTAGTGGAAGTTGAAAATTCAAAATAAATAATACCTCTTGCAAAGTAAAAGAGAAATCCAATAATTATTTCTATAGTTTGTTGATCATGGTAGACATTGTATGTTAGTATCTATTTCCAAAATTGTGTATTGGTGTAGAATTTGGGATGTTGTTTAATAATTAATGTCATCATAGTAATTGTCAATGGGATTTGAATAGTGGATTACATGGCTTGCCACAATTGTTAATGCATAGGTTACTTCTCTTCCCTATTAGTGCTCAATGTCTAATAATTTCAACAAAGTTCATAAATTATAGGTTAGAAATGTGCTTTGATTACAAAATTTGATGAGTTTGTCCCTACTATTCTATGGGGCATGGAGGGGTGTAATCATATTAACATGTACAAAAAACAGTTGTAATCATTGCTTAATTTTTTGAACTTCAAATTGTAAAAAGAAAATAATAATTTATTATAATTTTTTTATAAAATGTTATTATGAATACATTATGTACATATCATAAAAATTTGGAATCAATATAATGAATGAAAAATATGTATAAGGACTTTAAACCTTTTATAACCACTTAAAAGATGCATAAAAGTAGCTTAAAAATTGTTTTGACACTAAAAAAAATATTTGAAAATATTTTTAATGACATATTTTGGAATTTTTTAAATATATGATTTAATATCATAATATTAAGAATATTTTAAATATTTTAAGAGTTTTTTTGAAAGACATATTAAAACTATTTTAATAATATTCTAAAAATAAAATAATGGTCTAAGGGGGCACGAGTCGCTTCTAATAGCAAGATTGGACTTGGTTGGACCTAGAGATATAATCTAACATCCAAGTTCATCCAAATAATATTTATAGGCAATTTCTTGCTATGGGTGGAGATGCTATGAAAAGTTTTGATTTCATATTATAGAATTAAATAACATGATTTGATTTTACATTTGTTAACATGGATCTACTGATTATGCTCTCAATTACATGGTTGATCATTTTGATTTTCTTTTATTAACAATGAAAATATTAGTTCATTTAGGCCAACTATAAGAAGTTGAACTTTTGTAAAAAAATATTTTGCACATTTTAAACCTTTTACAAGTTTGAATCTAGTTATTGGGGTAATGTAACTTCAATGTTATTTCTTATTGAATATCCTATTTCTTTTTATGTTTACAATAAGTTATGTTCAATTAGATTAGGTTCAAATACTATAATATCTTTTTTCATATATGCCATTCTACATATAACATTGCATTGGTCATTGACAAATTTCAATGCAAAAATTGCTAGCAAGGAATTTGAAACCAAAAAAAACAAAAATGAAACTTGTCAAAAAGGCCATGCACTAGTCATGCACAAGTAATAGTGTTTTGATAAACAAATCACCACTAACTTTAATAATACAATTAAACAATTTTGTTGCAAAATTAATGACAGACCATGTTGAAAAATGATTCAAAATTTATCATAAATTTGTTAGTAAAATCATAAATATTCTCAATATACACTCACAAGAAAATTGCAAATATTTTGTCAAAGAGCATACATTAAAATACCAATAAATTGTGTTGCAAAAGTGATGCATAATTAACGGTGTTTTGATAAACAATTCATCATAATCTTTGATAATAAATTGAAACAATTTTGTTGCAAAATTAATGATGTACCATGTTGAATAATCATTCAAAAATTATGATAAATATGTTAATAAATTCGTAGGTATTCCTAATATATATTCACAACAAAATTGCAAATATTTTGTCAAAGAGGGCATGAAAATACAAATAAATATTGTAAAAAAGGCCATGCAAAAATCATGCATAGTTGATAGTGTTGATGAATTAATGATCACAATATTTCATGATAAAAAAAAAAATTGAACATGTAAAATAAATGATGTGTTGTGTTGAATAATCATTAAAACATCATTATAAATGTGTTATTAAAATCATAAATATTTACAATACACATTCATAACAAAATTGCAAATGTTTTGTCAAAGAAGGCATGAAAATACAAATAAATAACAATAAAAAATGCAAAAATCATCCATAGTTGACAATGTTTTGATAAACTAACATCAAAATCTTTGACAATAAATCAAAATAATTTTATTGCAAAACTATTGATGAACTATGTTAAGTAATTGAAAAGTGTGTCATGAGATTAAATAATTTGTGTGGAAATTCTATCATAAACTTGTGGGAAACATTCAAGAGAGCCTAAACAAATTTAATCATAACCTAGGAAAAGAGTTTTAAAAACACAATTTTAGGATCAAATGTGCAAGAAATGCATGGTAATTAAATGTGTGACACATGCATGACAATATGTGATTGAATTTGTTCTTAACATAAAACAAGCATTGTGTCATTTCATGATATTTGTAAATTAATCAATTAGGAAAACTCATAGATGTGTGTTCAAAAGATGTTGAAATTAAGTTTGTTATAATGTTAAAAGAAGTGTGAAATAACAATGTAATTATGTTGATTTGTTGTTTTTTCGACATGTTTTTTGACACATTCGTACTTGACAATTTTTTTAACATAACAACATGTTACCCATGTGGTTTTGTCATATCATCATCAAGAAAGAACTTTGAATTCATGTTGAATATGTAAAAAACACATGAGAAGTAGAACAAAAATATGTTGAAAGTTGTAGTAGTACATTTTTTTCTACAAGAGCATAGCGCTATTGTGGGTTTTACTAATTATGGCAATATGCACAATTATGCAAAACCATTTTCCTTAGCCAAATAAACATACCTTGGATTTTCTTCATCCAATTTTACTATGCAAGATCACAAATTAAACACCGTTGGAAATCTTGTTACATCACACAAAATAGACAAAAAATAAGAGATTTGAAAGATGGGTGCATTCATGGTTGGGGTACCACAATAAAACCATGTCACCATTTTGTTTTGTGTTTTGAATCCTAAAGCAAATATTTAGCAAAATTAATGTTCTAAGATGTTGAACAATGAAAAGGGGATATGTATGTTTATGCTTTCAACCAATAAATGTTATAATGAATGATCCAAATCAAGTGAACAAATTTGAATGTCCTATTCAAATGTAAACTAAAAAAGAATGCAAGATAACAAGACATTTTTTTAAATGACATATTTTGATTTGGAATGCTAAAACCTTATTTTAAAAAATTGTCCTTTTTTACACTCACATCTCCTATATTTTTTTCCCAAACCTTTGGAATGTAAAATTTTAATTAAAAAAATTAATTTGATTGTTTGTACTAATGTAATTTTTTTATGAAAAAAATTAAGATTTTAACATCAATTCCACAAAATTTGGTGATCTATTGAACTAAAAAATTATGCCATCATGTAATAATATATTATATTTATGGTTAAAATATGGAACAATTTGAACAAATATTGTTAGTCCTATTGAATCCTTTTTAATAGTTTTGTGTAGTGGAACACAATTCTTAAGCCATCTTTCAAGACATTCAAGGACATGTTTTAATCATTCAAATTACAAAAGATCACCACCATTTTAATCAAGAAGTATGTGAATATCAAATGAAAAAAGAAAATATCAAATATAATTATTTCATAAATGTAATTGTCATTTAGTTTTTAAATGTGATTTTGGGGTGAAACATTCCTTTTGTCTACCCTAACTTTGAATGGATGCAAATCCAAAATTTAGTCACTAACCAATGATTTATGATGGGAAATTCTACCCTAACATAACCTATTTACTAAATGTATTAAATATTGTAATTCATTACTATTATCATTGGTTTATTTTTTTGGCTTCCCATTTTAGTTCCTCCATGAAAAAAACCACACCTTGAATGAGACTATCCATATGCTACATAATTTCACTAACTTCCATATTAATTCTCAAAAGCATTCAAGTTGTGGCAAACAACTTCATGAAACTTCTTATGCCATCCAATTGTTGGCAAATTAGTGTATAATAAGATCCCTTACAAATAATTAGTGTTTAGATGTGAGGCTATGGCCACCAACATTTATGATTCCTTGTAATTACATAAATTATGCAAGTTTTGTGCCAAGATGAACATAGCTTAACCAATGGAAGGTATGATGTCGTTTGGTTCCTTTGTTCTAGAGTTAATTGGTATAGACATATCCAACTTTCTATAAGATCATGCAACACATCGTTTTCAATGGAACACGTCCCACACATCAATGTAAGTTATTGCATTTCAAAGACATCTTTTGATTCTACTAGAGCTCGTCTCTAAAAACAACTTTTGATTCCATACATTCTTAGCTTGAACACTTGAACGCCTACTTATGAAGGAATGTCTACAAGAAGTTAAAATCATTAAACATTGGGTTAGAAACTACAATTTGTTAGCATTGGATTTTTTGTCTTTGCTCTAATCCAAGCTATGACATGATGTGTCAAAACACAAATGTTAGCTTTGATAACTTCAACTTCATTAAGTTCTATCTCCTTTTGATAATGCTACAAGTAGCCTACAATGTTTCGTATGTTCAATTTGTTGTAATATGCGTTCTTTATTGACCATGAAATTTTGTTTGTCACAGTTTTGTCACCCTATGAATGATGAAACAACAAGAAAGCACACTCAAAGTAGAATTAAGAATGGTGATAAGAGGTGAAGGTTAGTAAGTATGTTAAAATAAAAAAGTAGACATAAATATGAATGGTGGCAAAACATTGACAATAGCTAACCAAATGTAGCAACTAACAAAAAGAGCCCTAATTTTTTATGATACTATATATATTTTTGGCTATTTATTTTGATAGCCTACCCCTATATCTGAATGGGCCTTTTGTAGGTGTAGGATTTGTCCCACTTGTAAGGAGTAGGGATATGAACCCACCCTTTTCTATGCCTCATGATCTTAAGTATGTTCAAGTTAGTGATAGCCCCATGCTTTACAAAAGGTAAAACCAACAGATGAGGGGCATTCCCAAAATCTGGAGCTGGACTTGGCCATGGTCTTGTCCTTATGCCCAGCATTTGGGGAATGTCCCTACCCTAGGGTTTTACCTTACACTAAAGTGCCCTTTAATATAATATGCGAGATATTTAATACGTACTTGCAGTGCAGTCAGTGGCCAGAACATATCAACACCCACCAGTGCATGTGAAGTTCCTGTGTTTTTTGTTTCAATTTTGTGAAGTAGCTGGACTGTTGGTCATTGACAAGAAGATTTAGACAAAATTTGGTTATAGACCGGATGCAAAAGTTTTTTAAAAAAAAACTTAGAATCCCTTTATATTTTGGCTACCTGTTGCAACCTGTTGTTGCAAAATCTGGCGATTACTTGATTTCCCCCCAGAATCTGCCGAATGAGGGGCCATTTTTTTCACAATATTCCATTTCTAGCTGTCAAAATCATATTTTTCAAGTCGAAAAAAATTGAAACAAATAAGCCAATAATATAAACCCTCATTAATTGTGAACAGTGCATTTCTTTTTAGATTTGTGAAGTAAGTAGGTTGTCAATCCTGCACAAGAGAACTTTTAGCCATATTTGGCTTGAGGGGTGAGGGTGGGTGGGGGAGTAGAAAAAATAAAGATTCCTCCTTTAATTTCACGACCTTAGAAATTTTTCCCTCACATGTGGGGACTTGGGCCCGTTAGTTTTAAACAAAAAACCCCCTTCTTTTCATCGCCAGCTTGTGGAAATTCGCCAAAAAAGAGAAAAAAGAAAAAAACACTGCATCTGTTGCCATTTTCTGTTTCTCGCAGAGTGCGAAGAAACGATCTCCTCAGTCCTCTCGTAAGCGCCATCTCGACCTTCCTGACTGACACACAGACACAGAGAGAGTGAAGGAGTTTTGTTTTGCTTCAGGATTGTACGTTGCAAGCTGTCTGTCGTTTCCGATGCTCACACACCCTCATGCCGAGAGAGAGAAGCTGATCACGATAGTTTTGTGCGCGTCTCTTGTATTCTGAAGCAGCAGCAGAGGGATGATTGGTGATTGGGATTTTCTATAAACCGAGTCCTCACTCACTCTGAAGTGTGTTTCTGGGAATAGATAGATCGTGAAGCTGGTGTGGCATCACATTTTATTGCATGGATCCTATTTTGTACTGGTGACTGACAGACTGACTTCACTGTTAGACATAGAGAAACTGAGCCGAGAGAATCCGCGCTTCGAAAAGCTCAAGATCACGTATTTCCAGTTCGATTTTGTGTTGTGGGTTTTGTCTGTTTGACTACCTAGTGGGTGTGATTTCATTGTGTGTGCATGTTGAGAGGGGGATTGAATGTTTGATTAAAAATGGCAAGCTTCTCATTGCTTTCTCAAGCTACCTGGCGCGCCGGCCATTTATCGTGTCTCACGTCTCTTCAATGTTCGATAGCAGCCAAGAAGAAGCAGCAGGGAGCAGCTCTTGAAGAGTCGCATACAGTTTTTTTCTCTGATCAGGCAGCTGCTTCATTTCGGGGCACAGCTCATCTGTTTCCACTCCGTACTCAAAGGGCAGCACCCACTGTGCGGTTTAGCAGATGTTGTCCATTGCTGGCTTCGACGACGAGCTTGCACTCACAAACCACGGAGGAGCTAGAGGAGCAGAAGACGACTTGTTCTCAGCTGGTTTCAGAGTCAGTACCCTCTGTCCTCACCATCACAATTCCTGAAGAGTCCTTCGGTAGCTGTTTCGAAGCTGACTACGGATCCGAAGCGGCTACATGGCCAGAAGACCTTGGGACCACGCGAGATTATCACAAGATGGAGGAGTTCGTGACTTCGGCTCACGCGTTAGTGCGAAGATGGCTCATGCCTGATATCGTTGCCAGGCTCGAGCGCTTCATACACGATCCTTCGCAGCCGCCAGTTCTTGTCATCAGAGGGCTTCCGGTGGATACGGATCTTCCGGCGACTGGGTGGGACGGATCATCGAAGCTGTGCAAGTACGTCTCGGAGACTTGGCTGGTAGGGATCTCGAGGATTATAGGCCAGCCATTCCTTCACGACGCGATGCGATCGGATCGACCCGGCATGTCGCTTCTTGTTCGAGATCTTTACACTCCTGCTACGACACCCGAGAAAGTGGAGCAGGTGAGTACAATTTCTCCAGAACCCGGAAATCGATTTGTACTTCAATCTTTTGGTGTACCCAGTTTCGCAATCCATTTGCAGCAGATCTTGAAAACCCTAACCCTAAAAGGCCTCAGGCGTGATGGGTCACTGGTATAGCCCCTTCTGGGAACCTGATACCACAAATAGGTCCTGGGTTCAAAGTTTCAAACCCAGTGGCGTGCAGGTGAAACTCCCGCTGGCCCTCTGCTAATGAGCTTGACTTGGGGGTGCCAATGGCTTGTCAGATCGGGTCCGCTGTTGTGCTTCAAAAAGAAAAAAAGAAAACCCTAATCCTAATTTCAAACTCAGAAAAAAAAACTTGAGAAAACAGGGGGAACCTGAGAAAGTGGAACAGGTGAGTACAACTTGAACTTCTATCTTTTGGTACCTAGTTTCGTAATCCGTTGACAGATCTCGAAAACCCTAACCCTAATTTCAAACTGAGAAAAAAACTTAAGAAAACAGGGGGAGTCCCAGAAAGTGGAGCAGGTGAATACCACTTCAGAAGTGAGAAATCGATTTGGGCTTCAATCTCTTGGTACCCAGTTTCATAATCCATTGGCAGGTCTCAAAAACCCTAACCCTAAGTTCAAACTGAGAGAAAAACTTAAGAAAACAGGGGGAGTCCCAGAAAGTGGAGCAGGTGAATACTACTTCAGAAGTGAAATCGATTTAGGCTTCAATCTTTTGGTACCCAGTTTCATAATCCATTGGCAGGTCTCAAAAACCCTAACCCTAACTTCAAAGTGAGGAAAACCTCGAGAAAATAGGGGGAGCCCAGGAAAGTGGAGCAGATGAGTACAACTTCAGAGGCAACAAATCGATTTGTGCTTTAATATCTTGGTACCCAGTTTCATAATCCATTGGCAGATCTCAAAAATCTAACCCTAATTTCAAAGTGAGAAAAAAATTTACGGAGTAGCCCAAGAAAGTGGAGTAGGTGAGTACAACTTCAGAAGCGAGAAATCGATTTAGGCTTCAATCTTTTGGTACCCAGTTTCATAATCCATTGTGAGATCTCGAAAACCCTAACCCTAATTTCAAAGTGAGAAAAACCTCAAGAAAAGAGGGGGCGGGAGGAATGAGTTGTCATGTAGTCGGACTCCATTACCAGGCTTTTTTCCCAACTTCAGATGGGTTGTAGGGCCAGACTCTTGAAATGATAAGTTTGTTGCCAAAGATCCAAAACTTCAGGGAGAAAAAGCCAGGGCTTCTTCATTATGACTTAGCACTGTGGGAATTGCTTGGAGCAACAACCCCCAAGCATCAGACTCTGGAAGGAACTACTCTTTTCAAATGCCCAATTCTTCAAGCATAGGATAAGGGTCTAGCTTTAGACCCTTCTGGATATTTTGCCCCTCCATTTGGCCTTGTGAGTGGAGCCTCGATTCCACAGAAGGTTCTTAAGCTAGACCCTTGACGTGTTTTGGTTTTTTCGTCAAGGAGGAACTTCTGAAATAGGGAAGGCCCAGTTGACACTATGGTGGGGACCTTCCAGATTTCAGAAGACCTGGATTTCAGAAGGTCATGTGACATCTTTGGCCAGGTGATTTCTCCCCAAAATACACTAGAAAAAATCAGGCAGTTCTTTACAATTGCAGAAGCACCTAAAATCATCATGTGTGCAAAAAATGCTCAAGCTCTTAAGAGAAGGTCCAGTGCCAGCAGTAAAATGGCCCTTACACTCTACTTTGGATGAAGTACACCGCTTCAAATAAGGTGAAAATGGGTTTAGAGTTTGGACCTGTAAATTTGCACAGGACACAGTGGTCTCCACAAGCCCCAGTGGAAAGAACATTGATGGCTTTGGATTGGCTGGCTGTAACAATTGGCCCAGGTGGTGTCTCTGCTTATACTGTCCAATTTTTGATATTTGTGGGTCATGGGGCTTGGGAGACAATTAACACTCTATGTTGGATATGATAAAACGCTGGTAGAGGCCCAAGACAGGGGGTGTGGGTGGACCTGCTATAACAGTCATGCAGAGCTTCAAGAAAACCTTCAAAACTTGAAGCTATGTAAAGTCAGATACTGTGATCTGAGTTTCTCCAGACTAGAATGACGAAGATTAGTGGAGAAATAGAAGTTTGTTGGTGAGCTTCAGGCTATGAATTCGTGCACTAAGTTATAGCCAGCTTATCTTAGTATGAAAGATATTCATTTGATTGTGACCTTCATATGAAGATGCCCTTTTGTATTTCAGTTACAATACATGTGCTAGATGTCTCTTTTGATTGCAAAACCTGAACTTCACTGCTAAATGTCAAAAGCTGCTAATCATATGAGTCCAAATATCAGGAGTGGTCATAGCTCACAATTGCTTGAATTTTCTGTCTTTTACAGGCAGGTTCTGAAGGCAGCTGCAAATTTCTTGACTTCCATGTGGATTATTTCCAGGTCAGGCCAGATAGCTTCCCCAGTGTGCTTGCATTTATAGGTCTAAGAGGGGACGATGCAGCCAAAACTGGGCAAATCATGGTGTGTGATTTTCACAAGCTTTACACAGTGATTGACCCATCTCACATAAAAATCCTCCGGGAAGAAAAGATTACTTGGGAACATGCTGGATCGGTATTCTCAAAGTATGTGATTGAAGGCCCAGAGGATAGTCCCATTTTCAATCTATTTGAAGAGAGTTTATTTGGTTCTGATAGTTTTGACAAATTTGTCAGTGGAAGCCTTGAGGCCATTACAGCTTATAAGCAAGTGAAGGAGATTGCAAAGCAGGTTGGGAGTGAAGTCGGGGGAGTGTGGTTGGCTGGTGGTGATGTTTGTTTGATAAATCAACGAAAGGCGGCATTCAGTCACACTGCCTATACAGCCAACAATGATGCAAATGACCAATGGATCCAACATACCTACATCAATGAGGGCACTTTCTGGCTTCCAAGGGGACTTGTTCCATATCCCATCCGGAGCCTTCCTATGGTTTTGCAGTGATTTGGGGGTGGTCGTGGTGGTTTGAAACCACTAAGATCACTATGAATCTGGATTTTTGACATGAACATGCTCGTCATCATCTGAAGGCCAAAATTTGAAGGGGGGCCAGGACTCCAGATTCATACAATATGATGTCATACAAAGTTGCAGTTGCTACTGCTTCTATGCCACATCTCTGGTGACTAACTGATAGAGACTGTATGCAGAGACTCCATGGAGCATGATACTACTGAGGAGGGTATGGATAGTTTCACCTGCAAAGATTCTATCTTCTGGAGTTGCTAACTTTTTCTCCAAACAATGTCAAGATTGTGGGGGAATGCAAAGATTTTGTAGCGGTGTTTACAGAAACTGTTCTTTCCATTGCATTAACTTGTATTACAAAACGTTTTCTTATATCCATACTCTATGGTTTTGAGTGCTGTATGGCAGGACTTGCTCAATCTAAACTTATGCTGTGAAAAGATTATTTTATCTGTAGTCCACCATACCATCATTATCGTAACATAGAAAGAGCTGTTTAACCAATGGTTTTCTCTCTATATCCCTAGTATCTTGGCAGCTATGACACTAATTATATTATTTGTAAATGTGTTGAATTTTTTTAAAATATTATTTTCAAAGAACAAAATTTTGTGAAGGAAAAATATAGAATCTTGCATAATAATATTTTTTTGACAATGAATTTCAAAATAATTAATTATGAGACAGATGTGTTGAAGCTGCCCCTGTATTATGGAATTTTCAGGACCTGCCACCAACAATCAGCAGTTTTTGAAACATTTACTTATTTAAAAAACAGGGTTTGAATCGATGTTGTGCATGTACATATATGGTTTAGGACTTACACTTCATGTTAAGTGTAAATGTCACAATGAGGTTCATTTACACTTTGTGTAAGTGTAAATGAAGAATATGAGACATGTAAGTAAACAAATAGACTTATATGGTTTTATGTAATTGTGTAAAACAAGATAAAAAAATTGTCACCTTAATTGTTTGGGGGGGGTGTTGTGGGGGGTTGTGAGTAGAAATTTTTAGAATGTTTTTGATGACATGCCAATAAAATTTGCAAGCCAATTTTTTTTAAAACAACAACCCTAAAAACGTTTATGCTTTTGGGATGCACCACAACCAATTAAACTAAATAATATCGATCTCAATAAGTACCCAAGCTCTTGTAAAGCAAAAGCCAAAATTAATGATAACAAAGTTTTAAATAAAAATTCTACTCAAGCAATGAGGCGGGGCAAGATGCACTCATGAATACACATATAAGATAATCATTAAATAACACCATAATTTGTCCCATATCCTTTGTCCAAAAGTTTGCTTTTGCATTGTATATAGATGACCAAAGGGAAGAACTACCATAATCCTATATTGAAATAAATGCTTTTACATGGGGTTACTTAAAAATATTGTATTTTTTTTGTGAAGGGCCAATCAAAATGGCCCATTATGAAAAAATGATAAATTTTGGGATGCCCCCACAAATAGTTAATATGGATTGCAAGTAGGTATAATCATTAAGGGCATATAATATATACACTTACACATCTCAAAACATTTACGACATGACATCCTATAAGTGTATTTGGCAAACATTCACACTATTCCCATGTAAGAATAAAAAAACGTTTATACACAATAACAATATAAGTGTAAATGATTTACACTTACATGGGTTTACACACTATATATACAATTGTTACACACATAACATTGGTTTGAACTTTGGTGGCCCCAATTTGAATATGCTATAATTTTGATAATAAAAATTAGTTATATAAGGTGTACATCAAGATTTGTATTTGTAATGGGAATCTAGTGGCAAGGACAAAAATCATTTAGTTGTTCCAAGTTGAGAGTTTGAATTTTAAATTTTCTTGCAAAGACAAAAAAAAATTCCCCCCTTTTAGCTTACATTTTTGGGGATTCTTTAACATTGAACTTTTTATTTATGCTATATGTTAAAAAAGATAGTTTTTTTTTGTTTGTCACATTAGATCTTTCAAATAACATTGCCCACTACTCTGCTCTTGGTATTGTTGATAAGCCCTTGATTTGTGGGATTTTTTGAAAAGGATTTTCTAAATTTTAGATATAAGATGGGGTTGACATCAAATTAATTTTTGTCATGTGAAATTAATTAAAATTTTAATATCATTGTTTCATTATTGAATTATATTGTGAAGATCATGTTCACATTTGGGCTAGGGGCATATGCTACATTAATATTTTTTAAAATATCAATCATTTGAAATTTGATATCAATTTTTATAGTAGTTGAAACTAAAGAAAAATAAAACAGGCTCATTCCTAATAGATGCACAACATGTGAGCGTTATGCATTCTTATGCTTTTCATTTCCTACAAGATTTTTTAAAAGTTCCTTTCTAGCCCTATATAACTATTATAAACATCATGAAAGGTTAATTGCATAAGTACACAAAAAGAGGCCGAGATAGGAAATGCATGTATTTAGATTATGTCAATACATAGCCAAGTTTATACATCCAAGGATGAATGTTAAAATATATTTTTTGAAATTCTTAAAATGTCAAGTTTTTTCAAATCCATCTTAAATTTACACATATAGGTAAACTTTTTGGATCAATGTTGTTTGTTACATCTTAGAAATGTGAGCTTTGTGGTCAATGGAATGCAAAGTTTTAATTATT
>Ga0116230_10005121_pt1 | contig 12863 bp, 8 predicted proteins | sample S1TSphfallax_3_FD_88678 | JGI IMG/M metagenome (GOLD analysis project Ga0116230, IMG submission 88678) | Host-associated microbial communities from peat moss isolated from Minnesota, USA - S1T2_Fd - Sphagnum fallax MG | ecosystem: Host-associated > Plants > Peat moss > Unclassified | place: USA...
CATTAGTTCTAGGCACAGTAATTTTTTTCGTAAAGTCCCTCCTGATCTGCTACCCAGTCTGGATTTCATCCACTTTTTTTGGATTTTCGTAATGTCTGAAAAATTAAGGGCCAAAATCGAGAACTAGGGATGAGAGGCGGAAATAGGGGATGAGATTCGATTTTTTATTATTATTATTATTTCGTGTTTGGGCACATTTATGGAACTTTTTTTGACTTTTCTTTTTGGGCAGACTCAACTTTTTGAAAAATTTATGGAGGCAGCATTAAAGTGACTCCTTTTGGATTTTTTCTAGCCCATTTTTGGTTTGGGCACACTTGAGAGAATTTATTTGCAGGTTTTTGGGGCCCATTTTTTTTTGGGGACAATTTTTTTCTTTGGGCACATTTGAGGGACCTCTTTGGTCGAGGGCACACTTCAAGGATCTCTTTCATTTTTTTCTTTTTTAAAAAACACCTTTGTCACAAGGCATTTTTTAAAGACCTCTTAAACTCTAAACACTTGAGCATGTTAAAATAAATCTCATTACAAAGCCATTTTAGGGTTTCAAATATGAACTACCTAGAATGATTTTTAGGGTTTGTTCAACATGAGGCCATATAATTGAACTCTTTCATTTTTCATTTCTTTCTCCACATTTGTTTGAGCTACTCCATTGAGCCTCTTTCAACTTGATTAAGGTTTAAGCTTACTTATATGTTTGTTTACATTTTCACTCTTGCTTTTCACTTGTTTGCTTTGACTTTTCCTAGGGTTTCTTATGTTTTCTTCTTTTTCTTAAGAGTTTTAGTTTGTTCTCTTTCCATTTTTAGGGTTTAAAAAGTTTAGGGGCTACTTTTAGGGTTGTGGTTATTAGGGGTTGCTTTTAAGATTTTGGATTATTAAAGGTTGTTTTTAGGGTTTGGGATTATTAGGGATTTTTTTAGGATTTTGGATTATTAAGGGTTGTTTTTAGGGTTTGGGGTTATAAGGGGTTTTTTTAGGATTTAGGATTATTAAATGTTGTTTTGCGGTTTGGGGTTATTAAGAGTTTTTTTTAAGGTTTACTTATTTTAGAGCCTACTTTTAGGGTTTTAAGGTGGGTTTAAAAAGGGTTTTTCTTTTATATCATGGTTTCTTCGGATGGTGATGTTTTCCAAGACATCCCTGAATCCAATAGCTCTTCATCAAATAGTGATGAAAAAATGTTGTAGAGGACATGTAGGCAACATCAATTGGTGTTTGCAACATTGGTCGCTAGTGCTAGTACAATGGAACTCTTTAACGTGAATAAACTAGAGTCAAATGTTGTGCAATCAATTGACTAGGATGTGGGGGTTCAAGATGTGCCCATCAAAATGCAAGCAACTCTAAATTGGTTCAAAACTTTAACAAACTTTAGTTTCTATGCGCATTAATGGTCTGCACCATCCAAGACCATGTAAAGGCTACTAGTGAAACTCACATTGTGGTTAGGCGACCAACCAAACTAACCTGAAACAATAATTGCTCCAATTGCTCCAATTCATCTTATACATGAAACATGGCAATATTGTCATGTATGACACATTTTTTTGGAATTGGAACAAGTTTGTTATATGTGATAATCTAGTTTTCATTACATCTTGCATCAATTCAATGTTGAGTGATGAAATTCAATGGCCAAATCTTTATGAGTAAATGACTATTGGTATGCAAATTCCTATGTTCCAAGGTTGTATTGGATTCATTGATGGGACTCTCATCAAAATCCGAAAACCTTGGAATAATGTTGTCCATGGGTTGTGGTTCAATGGGTGGAAAAAGATGCATTTTATGAATAACATGGTGGTTGTGGACCATCATGGACTATTCATTTACTTGGATGTTGGCTACCCATGCTCATTTCATGATGTCACCATTTTGTGTGAATCACATCTATACAAAAATTAGCTCTAGTTTTTTGTGCATACGAATGAAATTTTGAATATGTACTAGGGGACCTACATCTTTGGGTGAGGAGATATTTGTTATGCATTAGCTTGGGAGGTGTGAATGTGCTCTTGGGCATGACCAGAATATAATCAATGTTTATGACAATATGCTTGTTGGTTATAATGTTAGGGTGGAGTGGGGAATTGGGGAGTTGAAGTGAAAATGAAGATGGTTGATGAAGTGCATTGATTTCACTAAATCCAAAAACAATCATTTATTCCATGTAACAACTATATTTACAATCTTCTTGCTTAAATGTTGGATGAGTTTCACATATGAAATCATTAGTGACCAAATCATGGATCCAATTTATTATGGCTAGGATGTGGATTTCTAACTAAAAAGTCTAAAACCTTTTTAATCTTCTCCTTAAATTCTGCATTTATCAAATTCCAATATCCCTAGCTTTTTTGAGATTGTTAAAATTAATTGTTTCTTCATCTTTAAATTAACCCCCATTCTGGCTTTGATTAGGGCTCTTTAATCCTCATTGCTCACCTACACCTTTCAAGTCATGGTGGAAAAATGGTAGATTGTGATTATAGCAACTCAATTTTCATCTATGACTTGCCATTTGATATGCCTACAACATAAATAAGGATAGAATTACATGATGGAGTAGGAGATGGAGTAGACCTCGGAGTAGATGGCTTTTATAAAAGTTCATTGAGTGCGGGAGGGGTTTTGGTAAGTGGGGGACATGATCTATCATCAATCACATTTTACCACCTTTTGAAACATTCCACGTGGCATCTCCATCTATGGCTTTTAATTGGGCTAAGACCTGGTCACTTTGCAACACCATTTTCTCAAACCCCTCCTTATTGTTTGTGCATATCTTCAATTATTTCAATTCATCTCAAAGATGGTCCTTCAATGTGTCCTTTTGAAACACTTAATCAGGATATGTTTGCTTATATTCATCATAAATCATTTTCCACACAAAGTTCGATTTCTATTGGATGACTTATCTCTGGTTTTTAAAATATATACCAAAATGTCGATGGTAGCTCACCACCATGCAAATGCTAATATGGAGAGATTCCACAATTGCCCTTAATTGTTTTCCTTTCTAAGGCCATTTTTACCTTTGGTTGATTAAGTAAAACATCACCTTCTTCCAAATCAAAAAGGAAAGTTTCATATTTATGTTCATTGCTTATGATTACACAATGAAACATCACCAAAATCTCTTTCAGTATCCCTTACAATAACATAACATATTAAAACCTTAGAAGAACTCAAATTGTCATTATAAATTAGTTCAAAACTTAATCAACCATCTTGTGTTTTACAAGGCCACTAAAAGTTTTGGGGCAAAATAATAGATAGGGATGCAACTCCATTTAATCATGTAAAACAATCCCAATAAATATCATGAGGTTAGAGAAGCTAAAAAACTCTTACTTCTATTCCATTAACTTTTTTCCCCTAGTTAATCAAGTTAGTACAAGCCTTTAATTAACATAACATAGCTTAGTTGGACTAGATTTGGGCTCAATTAGGGCCAAAAGAAACTTTAATCTTAAAGATCACAAGTTAAACTATCAATTTAAAGCTAAATTGAAACATCCTTAAAATTAATGAGGACAAGATAGACCTACAAAGCTAAATCCATTGAACTAGAAAGACTATTTAAAAATATTCTTGCATGAGTTCATCTTTATGCATAGTAATGTTTTTTTTTCTAGTGAGAAATCGCCAAATTTACACTTTGAAAAAACCTTGGCTACAACTACAAAAAAAGAAGAAGGGGTTTTCTAATTTAAATCGCCTAAAAGTGTAAAGTGGTGACCATGAACAGTCTAATTTCAATAGATCGTCAACCTAGATTCACCCCCTCAAACCTTAGATCCTTTTAGGGTGTTACCAAATTGCAAATATGGAGGCTGTTGATGTTGCCAATGAGCCACATGTCGACAATTGAGATAGTTCATATGCTCCAAACCCTAAATTATCGTTGTTAAAATTTCACGCAACATTTGCATCCACTTGCTAGAACGTTTGTTCTCTTATGTTTATCCTTTTCACCAATTGACAATTCTCGTGTACACCATCGCTAATTGATTTTTTCTTGTGATGCACCATCACCATAGTTGTAAATAGTCGTTGTTTGAAGGCACACCCATGCATCCAACATACTTCAACACTAGGCATCAAATCTTTATGTTCAACGATCGAGAAACAACATTCACATTCAAGTTCCACCTAAGTTCTAATGGACCTCAGTGGCAAAAAGGAAGTATTTGCTTCCTTTGCCTTAATAGCTTGCAATGTAGTTTCTTGAAATATTTGGTGTGTTGTTATTTTAATTAGTGTTAATCAAGGATTGTATAAATGTTGTAGGAGCTAAGCTTGAGATTTTGTTCGGAACATGTGTGGATATAATCTTAAGGCCATCCATAACACCATCTACTAGATTTTAAATTGGTGCATTAAGGTTTCATGAGATCTGTGATCACTCAAAATGAACTATAGGACAACAATTATAAGGAAGCTAAAGGAGGATTCATTCAAGGGGTACTTCTACTTAGTAGTTCTACTCAAGGGGTTAGATTCTTGTACCCAACTTGAGATTCTTTTCCATTTGTAAGTATCTTGGGTTCTATTTGAAAGAGGTTGCAAATTAGTCTTATTCCCAAGAGTCCAATTACAACTTAGTTGATTGTGGACATCATATATGTGTCATATTTAAACAAACAATATTATTTCCAGCATTGTTATTTCCAAGAATGCATTTGCCATTTGAGTGCATTATTGTTTCCAACATTATTATTTTCAATATTGTATCTACCATTTGAAAACACTATTGTTTCTAACATCTAAGAATGCATCTGCCATTTAAGTGCATTGTTGTTTCAAATTTGAAGTTGAAAATCAAATGTTGGACATCTTTGTTTAGAACCGTTTGCCTCTGTTGTTGTAGAATTGGAACCTTGATGTTGGCATCCAAAATCAAAATTCAAGAAGATCAAATGTCCAAAGTCTATTAGGTTTCCACTTTAAGTTTAAGGTTTACAAATCGAAGTTCCATATCTGACTTCTTTCCAAGAATTTTTTTTATGATGGACCCCCTAAACTCCTTAATAGATTCAACTGTGAGTCCAAAGGTGAAAACAATAAAAGGAGAAGGAGTTGGGGTACACTCCCTAACTTGTAGCACTTCAGAGGTAAAGGGGTGTGCTGGAACTCTAAAATGGGGACTAAAATGAGTGACAAGCAGGTCAATTATTTACATGGTTCTACACAAACCAAACAACAAGTTGGTTAGTGTGTAATTGGAACATTTTTGGTGCACGAACGAACCATAGGCATACATGGACTCATAAAACTCACTACAGCCCGGACTTGAGGGAAGTCATTACCTTCCCCCTTACAATATTCTCTATGATTAACCACAGGGGTTGCATCCAATTGTCATTTTGTCCTAGGACTCTCGAGTTGGGAGTCCTAAAATTCCCAAAATTGGGACTCCCACAACTTTGGAGGCCCATAATTTCTTGTGCAAACTTCCGATTAAGGTGATATCTTAAGCAAAGTTATAGCCCTTGTCAAGAACTTTCCAAAGATATGTGGCATGCCACTTGCACACAAGTAAATCAAGGTGATTCCTAACTTTTAGTGGTTAGAAATCAAATTGGCACTTTGATTCCTGGTCCTTGTTTTGGCCATAACTTTTGTTTAAATACTCAAATGTGTCATGCGAACCCATTTTAAACATCGACGTTTCAAGATCTTTACAATAGTATAAGGAATCCAATGAATTTTGACCCCTGAAATTGCTCTATGAAAATTCATGAGTCCATGAAAATTCCAACTCCCAAAGCAAGAGCCCATTTGGGAATGTGTGGGTTCATTCTTTCACACTCTCCTACACTCCTAGGAGCATGAAATGTGACTCTTGGGCTTCACTTTTAGTTCCTACCTTTGCAATCCCTTGCCCTGGTCGTGACATTGTCACTTAAGTCTATTAATCCAATGTCTGCCAAGTTTCCATTTGAATTTTAGGGTTTGCAAATTGGAGTTCTTATATTTGTTTGCTTTCCAAACTATGTGCATCTATCACTTGAGTCTAATAGTCTAGAGTCTATCAAGTTTCTACTTTAGGTTTAGGGTTTACAAATTAGAATCCCACATTTATCTTCTTTCAAGAAAACATCTACCATTTGAATCTATTAATCTAAACTCTGTCAAGTTTCCATTTGAATTTTAGGGTTTGCAAATTGGAGTTCCTGTATTTGCTTGCTCTCCAAACTGTGTGCATCTACCATTTGAGTTTGATAGCCTATAATCTATCAAGTTTCCACTTTAGGTTTAGGGTTTACAAATTGGAGTCCCATATCTATCTTCTTTCCAAGAGAACATCTACCATTTGAGTCTATTGGTCTAGATTCTATTAGGTTTCCATTTGAATTTTAAGGTTTGCAAATTGGAGTTTTTGTATTTATTTCATTTACAATAATGCATTTACCACCTGAATTTGAAATTCCACAATTTATCAAGTTTCCATTTGAAGTTTAAGGTTTACAAATTTTGGAGTTCCCACATCTATTTTCCTAAACCTAAGAGTGCATCTACCATTTGAATCTGATAGTCCAAAGTCTATTAAGTTTCCACTCGAGGTTTATTGTTTGTAAATTGGATTTTCCCATTTGTTTGGTTTTTAACAATCTATCTACCACTTGAATTTGAAATTCCAAAGTCTCTATTAGGCTTCCATAATCCCTCCAAAACTTCCACAATCCTATAAATTCAAGTAATTCTCTAATAGGAACCTTGCTATGGGTGAACCTCTTATAATTTCCAATGTTAATGTTGTTTCTTCTTCTCATGGTCTTCAAGGGTCATCCCTTCCTTTGTTTTCACCATGCAATTCTAATCTTTCAAATGGAGATCATGATGATGATATTATCTCTTTGGATGAGTTTGACCCCACTCTTGAAATATATCTACTTATTGTCCCATCTAAGCTGACAGTCCAAAAAAAAATGATCTTTTTAAGAAATTTCAAGATTCTTGGGTTACAAAACTATCGTGGGTAGATTTCTATTTAAGCTCAAATGGCAACTTGCACACTATCAAGTGTAGGATATGTAGTGAAATGGAAGGGAAGGATAAAATATTTGCTATTAAGTTGGATTCATTCTATAAGCATGTAGGTCGAAGTAAAGCTAAAAGGAACATTGGAACTAATGTGAAGAAGGGGGATTGGTATCATTTTAAATATTGTAGGCATGCCAAGAACTATAAGTTACTTGGTTTTCATAGCCATGGAAATGTTTCTACCCGACTTGTAAATGGAATGGCACAAGAGAATCGAAGAAAAGTCCATTTTGCCACTATTTTACATTTGTTGCAACAAGGCGGTCCCATGCAAGAATATGAAGTAATCAAGCCATTGTATGAATTCTTAGCAATGCCAAAAAATAGCTAGAAGCATTAGAATGATAGCTTTGGTTGGACAATGGTAAAATTCATGCATCAGGAAGTGATGAAGGCAACTAAGGTCATAGTGGGGCTGTTCAGTATGTTGCTTTAAATTGTGATGAAGTTTTTACAATTTACAACTAATCTTGGTTGTTTGTTCATTATGATGTGGTGTAAAATTGGGTAAGGATTCCAATTCTCATTTTTTTCAACAAAATGCTTGAAGGTTTAGGTAGTGATAACTTGACCAAGGTCACTATGGAGGCGTTAACAATTGGTGGGCAGTTGCTAAGATATCAAATTGCTCAAAAGCCCATTTGTTTTGGGGCATATGGTGTTAATGTTTTTTTAAGGCACAAAAAATGGTGTTGCAAAACAGATTCATGACACCTATGCCCCTCATTCTATTGGGGTGCATTGCATGGCCCATCAGACTAATTTGGTTATCCAAACATTGTTAGGATTGCCTTTGGTGGTGCAAATTTGAGAATTTTCTGCAATGTTTATACTTTTATTTTGTCCATTCAATTAAAAGGCATTTGGAGTTCATTAAGATTACAAAACTCATGGCAACAAAAGGAAGAAATTTTTCTAGAATGTGAAAACAAGGTGGATTTCGATGTTGAACCCTACCAAAAGAATTATCGTAGAATACAAATCTCTACTTATGAAGATGACCTTGGATAACCTTACAAGCCAACAAGCTATGTTGAATTATGAACATCTTTCTGACATCCATATTTTTCTTAGATTTGCTTCCATTTTGCCCTAGTTGGAATTTATGCATGCTCTGATCAAAGTTGCACATGTTTGTGTGTGATTTGGTGGTACCCATTAAGGATTGTCAAGGTGATGTTTATAACATGTATTGTGAATTGACCTCCAAGTTCACTACTGATAGTTTTTGGGCTTTCAAATCATTATTGGAGATGAAGCATGAAAATATCCACATGCGTTGGAGTGTTGATGCGAAATCTGGAATTCCACACTTGGCCTTTGAGCTAAATGGCTAGCAGGTTTGGGCAATTCATTGAAATTTGGAGACCATGGTGCCTTCTATGGTAACAAATGATGTATTTGTTGTTGTCGAATCATTGGTGAAAAACCAATGAAAAAATAAGCCTTGTAACTTTCTACCTTTCAGCATTTTGCCCCCAATTTTTTTTTTTTTAATTTGATTTTTTTTCACTTTCATGTAGGCAACAAGTTTGTGGTTTTGTTTGTTTTGATAGGTGTTGGAAAAGCATTGGTTGAAGAGCTTGAAATTAGGTTTCTAGCCCATGGTGTCATGTATGTTTTTGGGATTGTGTATCCCTAGTATTAGATGTAGTCGAAATGTGATGCAACATTTTTCAAACACCTTCAAGTTATTAAATCAAATTTCTATTTGGGCAAACCCACAAGGTGGATGACCAAGATATGATGGTGGGTGAATTACTCAATGTTAGTGACCTTGATTGCTAACAAGGCATGTTTAAGTTCACAATGAAATCAAATGCAACAACATGTATGGCGCCTTGTGACAACATTTGGAATACTCTTTTCTAGTTTCCCAGAATATGTGAAACTCGTTGAATTGGCAATGGTGTAGATAGTTGGCAATGTGGAGGATGAGAGATGTTTCTCTACTTTGGCTTTAATGAGGTCAAAGCTTCAAAATAAGCTTAATACCCACCTACCACTTGTTGTGCGCATGTTTTCACAACATTTTTATATTTTGCAAAATTTCGCATATGCAAACTATATTGAACAATGGCGAAGGAATTCGCCATTGATATTGTTATGATGGCTAGGCAATATGCCTTCTGCATTTTTTGGGTTAGTTTCTACAAAGGCATATACATATTGCTACAAAATTGAATGATTGTTTTGTGAACCACAAAACTTTATTTCCATGGTGTTGGCATTTTCTACCCTTTTTTCATAGTGCAATGCCATGGGTTTATATTTTTTATTATTGTATTTGGGTACTAACATTTGAGTTTGTAGGTCTTTTGTTCTAGAATGGCCAATTCCAGGGGTTCATTTCCCCCACAAGTGCTTTTGTTTGCTATGACTTAATATGATATGCTTGCAAAAAAATTGTTTGGACTTTGCAATGTGTGTGCAATATGCATTTAATAGTGTTTACTCACATGCTTTAAATTCTACTATTTGGGAGAAATAGTTGCTAGATTTAGACAAAAAAATTATAGTCATTGCCCAAAACACTCCAAATATAATAATGGAGTAGTAAAAAAACTCTAATTTAATTTGAAATATAACAATATTTTTTCTCCTTTAAATCTAAAAGAAAGGCCAAAAATTTCACCTTCACAATAATGTGGTAGCCACTTGGAGATCAATAATTTGGGAGCGGTGCCAAAAAAAAACTCCCAACAAATCTAGATGTTAGCTAGTTGAACACCACATGGAGTGCAAATGTAGCCCCACAAGTTATTTAGCAAAAATGAAAAAAAAAAAAAAAAACATTGATGCATAGAGAAAAGGTTGGCAGAACCTCTTGGAACATGCAAAGGAGACATTCAGCCTAATGCCACAAAGAAATATTTAGGGGAGCCACCTAAGATTACCACCTTGACCTCACATGAGGATTTTAACTTTTGTGGTAGGGGAAATTTTCCTCCCTTCGCCAAATTTTCACAACTCGCCCACAATTTTGGTCGAGATAACTTGTAACCAAAAAGAAAAGGTGCACAAAACATCTACTTCTCACATAACCCTACTCTTGTTATAAGGTCAGTGATTCATTTCTTGTCAAGCAAGCAATATTACAGTAGTCCGATTCTGGGGTCCCACAACTTCTAATCCTCCATTATTGGATGGTTTTTAAGAAGATGCACCCCCATCAACCTATCCTAAATCTGTTATAGTAGTAGTCCTTAGTTGTTGTTGTGGACAACGACATTGTTGTATTGTGAGCACAAAATGTTAGTAGGGTCTGGCTTGAAGTCAAAGCTCTCAATGTTCATTCAGTCTATGATGAGTTGCTAATTCCCCTCCCCCCCCCCCTTTACATGGATCAATGCACAAAAATGCTTGTGTTAGGACTTGATACAGATAAACTTCTAGGTACTACTCAACAACTGAACCAGGTATGCCAAGTTGGTTTGCAACTATTCAAGAAGCGAATATAATTCTATGGGAAGTATGGATCTATGAATGCTTATTGTAATTTCTTCCATCCTATTTCTTTTTGTCTCACATTCTACCCAATCCCAAAGATACCCACAAAGAGGTTTTTGGCTCCCACTCAGGTGTTATGAACTACCCACTGGATAATCCAAGCAAGGTCTCCCCCAAACCCCTACAGATGCAATTTTCTATATGCTTCTAATTGTACAATTTAAACCAACTTTAAGCGTCATCAACCTTCAGCATCAACCTTTGATCAGTCCTAATTCTAACCATAACACAAAGCTAACTATCATATAGTCATTGGTGCAACGAAGAAAAACACAACAACTATCTATCTTGCAAGCTCCCTCTTACCACCAAAAATTGCACTTCCTTCTACCTAGCAACCCAGGCCTCTTTCTCTTTCAAATCCCGTTTCTAATCCTTGTCCAACCTCCTATTCTTCTTGTCTTCCTTGCATGCATGAATCACGTTTGGCCATCCATCTTCAACTGCCACCCTGTCTCACATAATACACAAGCAACAAACCTTCCAACTCACAGCCACTAACAAACAATGAAAAGATAAACCCCGTCGTCTGCATGAAGAAAGTTGACGATGGTTCAACACCTAAACCCTAAAACGAATATAGCTTTCACACTATAAAAACCTAAAAGACTCCCTATCCGATCACAAACTCATTTGGTGGTCTACTCCTAACTGATTTATGTATGTTTCAGTCAAGGTTAAAACTTGAGGATGAAAGCACTATCTAAATTAAGCACATGAGGCAACGGTCAACTCCAAAGCCCAATTTCAATATTGCTCTCACCCCTAGGCAACACAAAGATGAATAAGGTTTGAATAAATTAACAAGTTAATTGATCAAATGATATTTTAAACATTGTATAACCTAAGATATAATTGAATAAATAAGTACACCTAGTTTATACTAAGGTTATTGGTCTAGGGTGAAAATGGTGATGGTTGTTTTGGAAATAGAAATTTCATGCAACCAAATGAGAATGCTCAAGGATGCTTAGTTGTTTTTCTTTTGGGTGGGGGGATTTTTGTTTTTTATGTTCTCAATGTGTTCCCATCAAGTTTTCAAAGTGTTTCCCAAGTTCTTAATGCCACTAAGACATTCCCAATAGCATTTCACTTTTAATCCCATATTGTTTGGCTGTGGTTCAACTTGTAAAGAGGTGGGGGGCATGGGAGGGAAGCATATTTAGCCTTTTATGTTGGGGAGTTCCTAAAAATATTGGTGGTGGGTCAATCAAATGGTTCCTTCTGGAAAACAAAAAAAAAGACTGTGGGTGCACCAGTCACTAATGATAAGTACCCTTATAATGGCCTAGTCTTACCACCCATGGGAATACTTTTGGGACTTTTTCATAACATCTATCTACCATTACAGTAGGGTAAAGCCCCAGGGCGGGGGCATTACCAAAATAAGTGGTCCCCCAGGTTGAGGCCAAGGGCTGGTAATTTTGGGATGCACCCACCTGAGGGCTTTACCTGGCACAAAAATCGCCACACTAAATTTTTAGAAAAAACATTTTTTTACTGTGATACCCGGCAGGTTCCAGATCAGGTTCCCTCTTATCACAATAAAATTTTAAATCTTTATACATGGAGGATGTCATTTTAATACCTGCCAGGTATCACAGTAAATGGGAATATGCCTTATTTATATATCATTTTTTGTCAAATTTGCATATTGTCATATGTCTTCATGACTGTAGACAATTGGAATTGTCATTGCAATTGTGCTAAGTCTATTGAGACACATAGAGCAAAAAGTGTTATCACATATCGATACAGTTGGTTTACACTGGCAGAAAGGAATTTGTTGCAATCACTAATTAGTGCAACTGTGCATAGGATGTTATGTGCCTTCATTCAACCTCTTCATACCAATCAAAATGAACACGTATTTAGAAGCTTGCAATCCTGTTTTGCATGGTGTTGCTTAAGTCATATGTTTGTGGAGTACGTAGATGGTGGTTCTTGTCACAAGCACCCATCATTGTTATTCATAACTTCTTTTTCTTGACAGCAAGCGAAGACATAGTATTCATTTCCTACATTATAGCTTTGAACCTTGTATCATAAGTTATGGTGACTTGACCTTTTCCGTTTGGTAATTGTGTTACATAGACCTTGGTACTTTAATGCCTTTTTCTATCCAAAGAGACAAACCTGCCTCAGTTGGTCACATTGTCTTAATAGAATTACACAATTTGCTTGAACAACATTTGTATAATTCTCTTGCAAACTTCACAATATGATCATGGGATGGTTTTATTGGGTTGGTGAAGAAAAATACGGATGTTGACTCTGGCACACTCATCAGTTTGTCA
>Ga0116230_10005122_pt1 | contig 12863 bp, 12 predicted proteins | sample S1TSphfallax_3_FD_88678 | JGI IMG/M metagenome (GOLD analysis project Ga0116230, IMG submission 88678) | Host-associated microbial communities from peat moss isolated from Minnesota, USA - S1T2_Fd - Sphagnum fallax MG | ecosystem: Host-associated > Plants > Peat moss > Unclassified | place...
CAGTTGCTTGTATGCAAAGGTTTTGGCTAAATACATTTAGACAAAAAGAGAAAAAAATAATAAAAAACAAGACCTTTTTCATTTACTTTTCTTTTGTCAAAAATTTTCGTCAGTTTTACTTTAAAGGGTTACTGTTTAATATTTGGTGAAGTTGGAAAAGGAAAATTGAAGAAAAGGTTAAGAAAAAGATTGGTTTGAAAGTAATTTATATAAAATTTTAAAAACTTCCATTGCTCATACTGACAATACTCGTTACAGTATTAATAGAAAAAGAAATTTTGGAGGTTTTTTTATGTGGATACGCTCGCACACGAATGTTTTTAAAGGAGTTAAAAAAGAAGAAATTTGGGACCTCTGGAAAAATGTTAATAGGTGGCACGAGTGGGTTCCTGGTGTAGAATTTTGCCGATTAGAAAAACCATTTAGAGCTGGAAGTGATTTTACGCTCAAACCTAAAGACGCATCGGTAGTTAAAGTTCAATTAATTGAAGTTGAGGAAGACAGAAAATTTACAGGCTGTACCCAGTTTTTTGGAGCAACTCTTTATAATACTTACGAAGTTCAAACCGAACCTGATGGCACTCGGCTAACCGTTACTCTTAAAGTAATTGGGCCATTGGGGTTTGTCTGGCGAAAACTTGTAGCCGAAAAAATTGATGCAAAACTACCAAAACTCATGAGAAATTTGGCAGGACTTGCAGGTGTTTCTTCTGTGAAAAAGTCTCAACTTGAAGGAGGAGGTCCTATTATGCAGCATGTTAAGTCTCGTACCAGTACTACAAAACTGAAAGCAGCGCCTAAAAAAGCTAACCCTAAGGCCAAGAGCAGTACTTCTTCTGTTAAAAAAGCGAAACCCAAGGTGAGTGCTGCTAAAACAGCAGTAAAAAAAATCACGGCTACAAAAAAGACATCTACTGTGAAAAAAGCTAAGCCAAAGAGCACAGTTAAACCTACAAAAAAATAACATAGCCTCAAAAAATTTATGACGAAGGAGGGATCAAGACCAGATCTTCCTTCGATCTTCTTTATTAAAATCCAACCTCCTCATTCAGGTTATAAGAACCAGGCATTATAGGCATGATCTTTTGCTCTCCAGATAAAAGCGATCATACCGAGCGTTATTAAAAATAAGCAATAAACGAAAGGAGCAAATGATAAACCGGTCACTTGCCAAAGGTAAAGACAAACAACAGGGTTAGTTCCAGAAAAGAGCATAGACCCAATAGCATGGCCTATACAAAAGCACCGGAAGCGAATTTTTACATCATATTGTTGGGTTAAGAAAAGATATGCAGGGGCGACATAAAATGCCATACTGAGTGTTATAAAAACTACCATGGGAAAGGAAACTATTCCATCCATAATCAGGAAGATATTGACAATGGCAAGACTAAAAGTAATGCTACCTCCTATTTTCCCAACTTTTACATATCCCCAACGGTCCGCTGCCCAACCCGCAAGGGGCAGGGTAAATACATATAAACAAAAAAGGTAAAAACTCATCTGTGAGGCAATATCAGCTGAAATTAAGTTCAGGACTTTGGATAGATAGGTACATTGGAACATGAAATTAAAATGATAAACACCACCTACTGCACCGCAGATCATAATAGTGCGTATCAAATTAGCCCTGCGGCTTTTCAAAATATTTCTGAGTGAAGTCTCTTTCTCAATCTTTTGCTGCAACCTTAAGAAGGGTGGTGTTTCAGGCATATGGCTTCTTAAAAAGTAAATCGTAAATCCACAAATGCCACTTCCTAAAAACGCCCATCTCCAGGAGCTTCCTTCAAGACTTACTTGTGAAGCAACAAGTGAAGCAAAGGTCATACCTACATATGCGCTGCAACTAATAAAAGCGCTAATTAAACAGGGATGCTTATGCCCGAAATGTTCAAAAACATATATACGAACCCCATCTGATTCTGCTGCTATGAAAATCCCTTGCAACATACGACAAATAATTAAAGCTATTACCGCTTTCACTCCCCAAAATTCATAGCTTGGAAGAACCCCAATAATGAAGGTTGGAATGGCGATCCCAATCATTGTGTATTTCAACGTAATACTGCGTCCCTGGATGTCTCCCAAATAGCCAAAAACTAAGGCCCCCAGAGGTCTTGCAAAAGAGCCAGCGGCAATAACACTGAAAGCTTTTATAAGAGAGATTGTGGAATCTTCGTTCGGGAAAAAATGGATGGCAAGGATGGGAGCCAAAAATCCATAAATTATGTACTCAAAGTGTGCTAGCGTATTTCCAAAAAGAGATACAAGAAAAACAGAAGTATTTTGTGTAAGAGCCAAACCTGACGCAAACGGATATTGTGGCGTTGAAATGCTTGGAAATAGTCCCTCGGATGACAGGTTTTTTGACAACACAGCACTCGCTCTAACTTTGATATCTCGCTTATAATAGAATAAATTCTGTTGCCGTACTTAGAAGTACAACATTTTACTTTCTTTTAGTGGGATCTTCATTTTTTCCTCGCATTTGACATTTCATCCCCCTTTTAAGCTTATGATTGCCAGGTGTTATATGTAAGAAAGTTTTCTTTGGATGCTATAAGGCTATTTTGTGCGGGCCTAGTCTCTAGAGGCTACGTATAGACATTATTTTAAAAGGTGTCAATATTTTTCGCATGATAGATATGGAAAAAATTAATATAAAGAAGGGTAGAAGAAATTAATCGGTGCAGGCCAAACTCTCTAGCGCAAGCAAAGAACAAGTCCAGCGATACAGCATTATTTGAAGGTACAGGGTTGCTTGGAAGGTTGATAAAAGTCATAAAAATTTCTAATTCCCTTATGCTCTATTGACAAAGATATCTTGAAGCTGAAGTTCAGGGTGTTTATTAAAGAACTACCAACAAACCAGTAGGAATCATAAAATTTGCCAGAACTTCCCGAAGTTGAAACCGTCTGCCGAGCTTTGAGAACTGTCCTTGAGGGCCACTCTTTTACAAATATTCAATGCAATCGACCTGACTTGCGATATCCTCTGCCTGTTAACCTGGAAGGCGAGCTGAAAGGACAGACCATTATAGGTGTAAGGCGGCGTGCTAAATATCTACTGATTGATTTTGGTCATGGTTTAACGCTCATAGGTCATTTGGGTATGTCAGGACGCATCCTTATTAATGCGTCTTCTCTGTCTTATTTAAAGCCAGGGATCCATGATCATGTGATTTTCCTCACATCCCATAGATATAAAATTACTTTAAGGGATCCGCGTCGCTTCGGCTTTCTATTACTTAAGGCGACCGATCAACTTGAAAATCTAAACCCTTTGTGCTCCCTTGGGTTTGAGCCTTTGGATGCCTCCTCCTTAACAGCCTTAAAATTCCATGCCTCTCTTAGAGATCGAACAATTCCCATTAAAAGTGCTCTTTTGAATCAAAACATTATTGCAGGGTTGGGTAATATCTATGCTTGCGAAGCCCTCTGGCAAGCCAAAATCTCACCTTTACGGCTAACAAACACCCTAAGCTTTAAGGAAACAAAGGTTCTGCTAAAAGAAATCAAAGATGTTTTAACAAGAGCCATTACTGCGGGTGGTTCTACTTTGCGTGACCACATTCAGCCAGATGGTAACATCGGTTATTTTCAACATTTTTTTAAAGTCTATGGTCGAGCAAACCAGCCTTGCAGCTACTGTAATGTAACTCTCCTGACAAAGATTATCCAAGGTAATCGAGCAACCTATTATTGTAAGCAATGCCAACGATAGGGGGAATTAAGAAGTGGAATAACCTTAATCCGTTGTTGATAAGGCGATGACTTGGCTATTTTCGCCCATGGATATTTTGTAAGCACAAAAGTTTGGGGCTGGAAGCAGGTCGATCAAGCGAGTTTCTGGTTTGGGTAGCTTTTGATCGAGTAACTTTGAGATCTTTAAGAAACCATTAAGCTGGATGTCATTTTCCAATAATTTTTCTGTATAAAAAATGCTTGTCTCATTTCTTCCGATTAAATGATAGGTTTTGCTGCCAATCATTGTTTTCCCATAGGTTGCGAGTTCTTCAACCTTGTTCGTGACTTCCTCGCTATGAGGGCACCATGTAGCAGCAGAAACGATAGGGGAGAAAAATAATAGAATTCCCATAGCGCTGAATATCTTGAATTCGTTTTTCATGAACTTCCCCTAATGATTAAAAATCTAGGCCAGGTTCAGTATAAAATTTGGGGTGTTAATTTTAGATTAAAAGGGCTTGCATGTGCACAGCAAATAAGGTCTTAGCGGGATCCTTAAAATTCGACCATATTATTCCTTAAAAAACGCGCACATTTCTTTATAACTTATCGTCTTTAATAATCGGCATAACGACCTTTTGTTGATGACACATCCTTATGAAAAAAAGCGAGAAGAAGAATCCCAATCTCCTGTCAAAGCTTGATAACAAGTTAATGCGGCTAGTGCAGCTGTTTCCGCCCGCAAGATACGAGGACCCAAATTCATAAAACGGGTAAAAGAAAATGACTTGAAATAGGCAATTTCTGGTGTAGTCATTCCTCCTTCAGGACCGATAAAAAGTCCGATAGGCGTCTTGGGCTTTAAGTCCCCAAAGGCACGAGCAACAGTCGTCGCTTCTCCTCGTTCTTGACATATAAATAGAGGCACATCTATGGTCCAAGTCTCTAAGGCTTTATTAAGAGGCATCAAAGGATAAATCACTGGGATATCAAATCGCTCACACTGCTGGGCTGCTTCTATGGCATTGCTTTTTAAACGATCATGATTGATACGAGAAATAGGGCATCGTTCTGTAAGGACTGGGCGAAAATATCTCACACCGAGCTCTGTAGCTTTTTCAACCAAAAATGTTAAAGCATCATGTTTTAAGGGAGCAAAAAAGAGAGAAACATCAGGAACTAACGTCGCTGTGCGAAGTTGCGCTTCGATTGTTACCATAGTACTTACTTTTGATACAGCTGTTAGAACTGCAGACCACTCTCCCTCCCGTTCGTTAAAAACCGTTAGCTGATAGCCAGGTTTAGCACGCAAAACGTGACGCAAATAATGCGTTTGTTTTTCATCAAGCATTAATATTTTATCTGCAAACAAATCATCAGGATGATATAATCGGGTCATTGCCGTCTCCTTGGAGCATGGCATCAGTTTGTAGCTCAAAACCTTCATGATGGCACGCTCTAGTTTAACAGTATGAGAGATGGAAACAGCCTCATATGAGGACTTATAACTACTCAAGATATTAACAAAGAATGAGTAGATCGTGAACAAAATTTCCATTTAAGGTATCAAATTGAAAGCAAGGCAAAGACCCAACCATTTGTCTAGATTGAGCTTCATCGAACTTATCCGTGCTTTGATTGTGATTGGAATTTTAGCAAGTGCTATTCTTAAGGGTAGAATTGCATGAAAGGACATGGTATGGTATGTCAATATAATTCAACAAAATACTTGGCCCTTTGAAAGATTGGAAAGGATAAGAAATGTCATCTTTAAATACGACTACTGATGAAAATTTTACAAAAGATGTCCTGCAATCAAACTTGCCTGTTGTTGTTGATTTTTGGGCAGAGTGGTGTGGTCCGTGCCGCATGATTGCCCCTATTTTAGAAGAAGTTGCTAAAGAGATGGAAGGTAAAGTTAAAATCCTCAAGTTAAATATTGATGAGAATTCAACAATACCAGCCCAATTTGGTATTCGTAGTATTCCAACCTTGGTTTTATTTAAAGGTGGTCAGGCTATTTCCACTCAGGTCAGAGTACTCCCCAAAAACAAAATTGTTGAGTGGGTAAATGGAGTTATTTAAGTACCAGGATAGATCATCATTCAAAGATGAGAATAAAGTCTTCTATTTTTATTTATAATCAACCTTCAAGACAGTATAAGCGCGACTGCCACCAGGCGTTGTAACCTCTACAACATCCTTGATGGTCTTTCCAATGAGGGCCCGTGCTAAAGGTGAGGTAATAGACAATTTACCTTTGCGGATATCTGCCTCGTCACCACCAACAATTTGGTAGATGTGTTCTTCTTGCGTATCTTCATCTATCAGTGTGATGGTAGCGCCAAACATAATACTGGTACCAGAAAGTTTTGAAACATCAATAACCTTAGCAAGGCTAATTTTTGTTTCCAACTCAGCAATGCGTCCTTCAATAAAACCTTGTCGATCCTTAGCCGCATGGTATTCAGCATTTTCTGATAAATCTCCATGTTCTCGTGCTTCAGAAATAGCACGAATAACAGCAGGACGCTCAACTTGCTTGAGGTGACGGAGTTCATCTTGAAGATGAAGATAACTTCTTTCCGTCATAGGGATTTTCTGTTCCATGGCGTTGAATCCACTTAAATTTTTAAAAAAACCAAATCATGAAGCCTAAAAATATCTTAACCTTTTCATATGAGCAAGCTTTAAATATTCAAACATTGTTAACATTTCCTCTTTTATTCTAGTATGGAAAGGTTGAACAACTGTTAATACCATGATGCACCCAAATTTATCTAGTTCTTTTTCAACAATAACCTTAGATAATGTATTAAGTTATGCTGCCCGATTTCACAAATCGTATGGTTTTGTTATTATTGTTCTGGATCACATGAGTGAGCAACAAAGCCATATTGCCCAACTGACCTCTCAATTATACCCTTTATTAAAGAAGAGCATACGCGCTACAGATACATTGATTCGGTTTACAAGCGATTCTTGGTTGATTTGCTTAGATGATTGCGATAGATTTTTGCTTCTGTGGACACAGAGCTTCCTTCAGAGCCAACTTTGGCGTCATACAACTTACTTAACGAGCCCTTTAGAAGAAACGTTAATCTCTGTTGAGCGCCTTTCTCTTCAAGCTCATAACTCACGCCAAGCTATAAAAGCTATTGAACATGAAATTCAAAAAGCTAAAAGCTCTTTGCGCCAACTTAAACTGATACGCTCAACTGTATTAGTATCACAAGATGCCTCTTCAATCAAACGTATAGAGCTTCTTCCCATGATTCACGAAGCTTTGCTTGACAATCGGTTGTTGCTGGCATTTCAACCAGTTGTTGAAAAACATTCTCAGAGAACTCATTATTACGAATGTTTAGCTCGAGTGCTAGATAAAGAAGGGCATATTTTATCAGCTGCTCAATTCATCTCCTGTTGCGAAAAAACAAGCCTTATTCACCTCATCGACCAAAAAATTCAACAACTTGCCATCGAAGAATTGATAAAAAATCGCTCTTTGCGTCTTGCTATTAATGTTTCCGCAATTACAGCCAGCAACTTTGAATGGTTAGCCCTGTTAAAAACATATATAAATGCTCGCCCTGATTTGCGAGGTCGTCTTATTATTGAAATAACTGAAACTTCTGTTTTCCATAATATAGAAGAATCCATCCAATTTATGGCACGCCTTCGAGACTTGGGATGCGAGGTGTCAATTGATGACTTTGGAGCAGGTTATATGTCTTTGGCCCATTTAAAGTCTGATTTAGTGCAAACTGTTAAAATTGATTCCCAATTTACTAAAAATTTAACTTCTGCCTCCTCTGACAATCAGTTTACCTATGCTATTATTGCCCTTGCTCAATCACTTGGCATTAAATGCGTTGCTGAAGGTGTAGAAGATGCAAAAACACAAACATACTTAGCCCAGCAAAACATCGATTTTTTACAAGGGTATCATATCGGGAAACCCTTGCCTATTCGGGGGTGGGTATAGGCATTTTTCAAATACTTGCGTCTAGGGCGTTTCATCAATTATCGTCTTTTGGACTGCAAATGATGGACTTTTAAGCATTCCGTTTCTCAAATACTTTTCTTGTATTCTGCGATACGGTTCTTAAAAATCCACCATTTTAGCTTCGCTGACCTTCGGTTCGCCACAAAATCCTTTAATTCATGACACGCCCTAGCAATTTAGCAATAGGCGCATAGGAACGGCGATGATGTGGCGTTATGCCATAAAGCTCAAGGCCCTTTTGATGCTGTTGCGTCCCATATCCAACGTTTTTAGCCCATCCGTACTGTGGGTAGTCTTGATCGAGTTGAACCATCATTCGGTCTCGTGTAACTTTAGCTAAAATTGAAGCTGCTGCAATAGAGAAGCTCATCTGATCTCCCTTAATCACCGGTATAGCATGACAAGGCAATTGAGGCTTTCGACTTCCATCTACCAAAGCCACAGATGGCTGGATTGCTAGCTGGTTTACAGCCCGTTGCATGGCCAGGTGCGTTGCTTTGCTAATGTTGGTCTGGTCGATTTCCTCAACGCTTGCACAACCAATGGCAAATTGAGTGTTACTCAATCCTATTAATAAAGAGTAAACTTTTTCCCGCGCAAGTGGTGTGAGCTGTTTAGAATCGCGGATACAAGATAAAACACTTTTGTCTGTCTTATGGGGGTCTAGAAAGATAAATGCTGCCGCTACAACAGGGCCAGCCCATGACCCACAACCCACCTCATCTATGCCAACAACAAAAGGAGGGTGGCTATACTCAAGGGAAAAAGTAAGCTTAGGATGTGTCATCAATTATCGTCTTTTGGATTGCAAATAGCGGGGTCTTACGCTTCCGTTTCGGGAAGTACTCCTCTTGTATTCTGCGATACGGTTCTTAAAAACCTGCTATTTTAGCTTCGCTGACCTTCGGTTCGCCACAAAACCTTCAATTGATGACACACCCTAAGATCATCATCTTCCTTTTCACTTATGGTCATTTTCTTTGATAGGTTTTTTAAGTGACTTATGCTTAAGGCTCCGCAAAACACCAACCTCTCGGCTAAAAAGAAAGTTTAAAATGCCAGATAAGCTTATCGTGTTACTATCTGCAAGAATGTGTAACCGTCTTGCAACGGTCAGCCAAAGGGGGCTAAATGCAAGAGATAAAACCGTTAATCCAATAACAAGTTTTTCATCAAATTCACTGATGATATGGGCTTCATGGCCAACTGTGGAAAGCAAGAAAGCGAATTCCCCAAGTTGTGCCAAAACAACGCCAGTTAAAAAAGCTTGGGACCATGGAAGTTGAAGTAAGCGCAAAATACCAATATTGATGGTTGTTTTGCCCATTATTAGGATAAGCAGAAGAAACGCAACCAAGCCTATGTTGTCCCAAATAAAGCCTGTATCTAAAAGCAACCCGATAGACAAGAAAAAAGCCATCATCAAAATGCTTTGAATGGGCTTTGTTGTCTCTAGCATAATGAGGCGTTCATGGGTATTGCCCAAAACCAGACCAGCCAAGAAAGCCCCATAAGCAGCGGATAAACCAATTAAACCGGAAATAGCGGCCGCAGCAAAACAAAACGTTAAACTTGCCAAAGGCGTTAAATCTTTTTCACCTGCAATAATTTGTGTCAAAGGAATACGCACCCGTTGCCGGCGTCCCAGGTACGTGATCAAGCCAACAATCAACCCTATGGATAAAATAATCTTAAAAAGAAGGGTAATATCATACCATTGCGTTTCTAAATTGCGTAAAATCAAGATCATTGGAGCAATGGCCAGATCTTGGGCAATGAGAACGCCTATGGTTATTTGACCGGCTTCAGTCCTCATTTCTCCGATACTTTCCAGCATCTTAACAACAACTGCTGTTGATGAAAGTGATAAGACGAAACCTAAAAGTAACGATAAACCAAAGGACCATCCAAAAAACTTTGATAATAATCCAGTGATTAAAAGACTGGTTGCTATTTGAAAAATAGTACAAAGCGTGCTAACAACCCACACTTTCTTGAAGGTGCGTAAGCTTAACTCCATGCCGACGACAAACAGCAGGAGCAAAACACCCAATTCAGCCAACAAAGCAACCTGTTCACGGGAATGAATCAAACCTATACCTGAAGGTCCTAATAAAATTCCTGCCAGGATATACCCTAGAATAGGTGGCTGTTTGAGGTGTGCTAGGCCTAAACCACCCGCGAGTGCCGCGACAATGACCAGTGTAATTTCGGTTAATTGAATATTATATTCCATGGTAAAAAGGTATCATAAGAAAGGAGATATTTACAAACCTATTATATACCCCTTTCCGATGATTTTCTCGGTTTTTGGCCACCGATCTGAAGCAGTCTTTTCATCCCCTATTTCTCCCTCGAGAGAGCCAACTCTCGGCGTCAAAACAGGGCCGAAAATCCTGCTCCATCTCGAGCCCAAAATTCCAGAAAAATCATCGGAAAGGGGTATGGAAAAATTTTAATTAATATTTATCCCTTGCATAGCCAAGGTCCCTGAACGACCGTCAATTTCTTTGTACAAAAGTTCACACACGGGGATGTCCTGTCGTTTTTTTAAAAGCTGTTGAGCAACGTTAGTTAATAAAACAAATTTGACTCCTTTGTTCTGGCAAGCCTTTAATAGGCGTTCAAACCAGTCTTTATAAAGCATGCCTTCTAATTCTGTATGGATGGTTAAAACATTGAGCTGGTGTGGTTGTAATAGACTCATATAATGATCGACTAACCCTTCCAAAGGATATTGAGTGCGGCCAAGCAATTCATCTAATGTTGGTAAGGTTGTGGGAATTTGTAGCGTGTTAAATACATGCGTACCAACTTTTGGGAAAAAAGGCGTTGTTCCTCGGCAATCGCTGCCATATAAAAAACCAGCTTCATCATACGCCTGTAAACTATATGAATTGGCTTGCCAACCAGCAGCGCCTGCAGTTGTCGCATCCATCCCAAAAATATGTCGGAATATGTCTTGTGCTTTTGTTAATTCTTGACGTATTTCTTCTAAGGTCATGGTTGCTAGACCATCTTGCCAACGGATATGATCATAGCAATGAATTCCAACTTCATGTCCCCTTGTCTGCACGCTGTGAATTAACGCTTTATGGCGTTTCCCAATATGAGGTCCCGGCCACAAAACCCCATTCAGCAGCGTACGCCATCCATAGATACGAACGGCGGATGTTCGGCTAACTTTTTTTAAAAAGCCAAGGCGAAAAATGCGCTTGATCGCTCGCCCTGTATTATCGGGGCCTAAAGAAAATAAGAAGGTTGCAAAAATATTGTATTTGTCAAGGAGATCTAGCAACCCTGGCACTCCTTGCCGTGTTCCCCGCTCGGTATCCACATCAATTTTTATGGCAAGTTGCATGGAGGTCTTTTCTTTAAAGCTCTTTTATACAGCTTCTTGATCACTTAAAGAGATTGCTGGCTTGGTCAAATGATAATCGAGGGTCTTTTTTAATGCCTCTCGTAAATTAACCTTGGGTGTCCAACCTAAATACGTTTGAGCATTTTTAATAGAGGGTACACGGTGACGTATGTCTTGGTAATGTATGCCATAATGGGTATGGGAATCTACAGGAACAATACGGACAACATCTGCAATTTTTTTATGGGCAGGATAACTTTTAATCAGTTCAATAAGTAACTCCACAAGTTCTTGCATAGAAATATCATTATCGGGGTTACCTAAATTAAAGATACGGCCAACTGCACAACCATCTTTATTTTCAATAATTTTTAATAAAGCAGCAACGCCATCCTCAATGTAGGTAAACGTACGGCGTTGATGTCCCCCATCGACTAACTTGACTTCCCCTTTGTGCATAATATCCCAAATAAATTGTGTCACAGCACGAGAAGACCCTTCTTTAGAGGAATGGATGCTATCAAGCTTTGGCCCTAACCAATTAAAGGGACGAAAGAGGGTATAGGCTAACCCATCTCGAATCCCATAGGCATAAATCACACGATCAAGGAGCTGTTTTGAACAAGAATAAATCCAGCGCTGCTTATGAATTGGGCCTAAAACGAAGTTTGTCAATTCTTCATCAAAAACATCATCTTCGGACATCCCATAGACTTCAGATGTTGAAGGAAAAGCCACTCGTTTTTTGTATTGAGCACATTTGCGAATAATTTCTAAATTGGCTTCAAAATCAAGTTCAAAAACGCGTAAAGGGTCTTGGACATAAATAGCAGGGGTTGCAATAGCAACCAAAGGCAATACCACATCACATTTTTTAATATGATATTCAATCCATTCTTTATTAATGGTGATGTCCCCTTCCACAAAATGGAAGCGAGAATGCCCCAAAGAACCATCAAGCTTATCGGTTCCCATATCCATGCCATAAACGTGCCAATCTTTTTCCCTTAAAATGGCCTCTGTTAAAGCGCTACCGATAAATCCATTAACCCCTAGAATTAATACTTTTAATGACATCAAGCTATAAAACCTTTAGTAAAAAATAACATATACATATGCCTATTATGTTAGCGAATTTTTGTTTATATTTCTAGGTGTGTCTCATCAAGTTCAGCAGGATCAAACTCATTATAAGGGCCATCGAGGACGAGGAGCAAAATCTAAGCCATCTTGATAGCCTAGTTTCAGCCTTTCAATACCAGCCCAAGCAATCATGGCAGCATTGTCTGTACATAATTCCAGAGGGGGCGCTATAAAAGCAAAGCCATGGGCCATACACAAGTTTGACAAGCGGACCCGTAAAGCAGAATTTGCAGCAACACCTCCAGCAACGACCAAATGCTGGATAGAATGTTGAAGCATTTGAAAAGCATGACAGGTACGCTCTTCAAGACAATCAACAACTGCTTCTTGAAAACTGGCAGCAAGGTCAACTTTGTCTTGGAATGATAAGGGGGCATGTTTTTCAGCGACGATCCGAGCAGCTGTTTTAAGACCAGCAAAAGAAAAGTCACACCCGTTGCGACCTTTTAAGGGCCTTGGCAAAACAAACCGCTTGCTATTTCCATCTTGGGCAAGCTTTTCTAAAGCTGGACCTCCGGGGTAGGGAAGCCCAATAATACGCGCAACTTTATCAAAAGCTTCGCCAACAGCATCATCGATTGTTGCCCCTAACAACCGATATTGCCCAACGCCTGTAACTTCTAAAAATTGGCAATGGCCCCCAGAAATTAAAAGCAATAAAAAAGG
>Ga0116230_10005123_pt1 | contig 12861 bp, 9 predicted proteins | sample S1TSphfallax_3_FD_88678 | JGI IMG/M metagenome (GOLD analysis project Ga0116230, IMG submission 88678) | Host-associated microbial communities from peat moss isolated from Minnesota, USA - S1T2_Fd - Sphagnum fallax MG | ecosystem: Host-associated > Plants > Peat moss > Unclassified | place: USA...
CTTGCAATAGATTGGCCATCGTGGTGGGAGGTGTGTTTTGAACATGTAGCAATTGAGAAGTAGTTAAGCCTACGACTACCACACCACTTAAATGGAAGACGCTTGCATCTTTTGTAATGTGATTGAAATTTTTTCACGAAAAAAAGTGACCAAGGATGAAGTTTTTCTATCCCCTTCAAACTCCAAATGGCATTGGCATAATCATGTAAAAACACACAAGCATGTTTGTCTAAACAATCAAATATCTCGATTGTTAAGGGGAGGAATTGATTAATGAGGTGTCAATAAGTTTCCAAGCTTTTGCTATTTTTGAGTAATTTTTAGAACCCAAGGTTGCCACAATTTTTTAATAGAAAATAAAACCAAACTTAGGTCAGTTCACACTTGTGAAAACCATAATTGTTAATTTATAATTATCATAACTATGTTACATATATACACATTTAGTATGTTGCTTGTGTGTATTTCCTACATGTCATGTTTCATTATTATAATTTATTATGGTAAATAAATTTATTTTTATGTTGTTGTTTTAAAAATCTTAAGTTACTTTATGATATGCCCTAAATTATTATAAGTTTTTTTATCTTTAGGTATAATATTTTAAAATAACTTGAAATAAAATATCATGACCTAAGGTAAAATAACGTATAATAAAATAATTTAGTACAATGAAAAATATTTTTCAATAAAATGAAATAAAATAGCAAAAAATAATCAAGAATAATCAAGAATAACCAACAATAACTTATGATAGAATAATCAACAATCACCAATAATAACCTATGATAGAATAACCAATAATAGCCTATGTTAAATAACATTGAATATCCAAAAATAATATGTGATACAATAGCCAAAATAACATGGGTGCAATCATAATAACACATACCATAACAAATGTAACGTTTGCTTGGTTTTTTCATGTTTTAAAGTTGTAATTTAATTTGATGTTAAAATTGTAATTTTTTAAATATATAATTTTATTTTTAATATATCATGGGAACATGTGAATTAATTTGAAAGTAATCCAATAAGTAAAAAATTAACAAAAAAATTCATTAGTCACTATAACATTTATTTTAAGTAGTAAAATGACTTGTAAATGGATTTGAATTTTTTTGAAAATGACATTTTTTTGTCAATTTTTAAACATAAACCTTAATAATATATATATAATTTAAAGATTTTTTTGAAATTTTTTCCAAGAACATTCCAAGAATATTCTAATAATATTCCAGGAATATTCTAAAAAAGAAGTCACAAAAAAATCAAAAAGTAGGCGGATCTGTTGTTATTTCATTTGCACTTACATATGTAAATAACCAATAATAACTTACGATAAATTAGCCAATAGTAGCCAATTTTAAGACAATTTTAAATAACCAACAATAGCGAATGGTAAAATAATTTAGAATAAAAAATAATTTCTTATGAAAAAATAACCAAAAATACCCTATGGTAATATAGCTTAAAATAGTTGACAATAACTTAAAATAAAATAGTCACCAATAGCCTATGGTAATTTAACCTAGAATAACCCACAATAATTTATAAATAGAATAACCATTAGTACCTTTTGGTAATTTAGTGTAGAATAACTAGCAATAACTTATAATAAAATAACTACCAATGACCTATGATAATAAAACCTATAATAATAAACAATAGCTCACAATAAAATAACAATCAATAACCACTAATAACCACCAATAACCACCAATATAATAATCACCAATAATTTATAATAAAATAAAACACAATAACCACCAATAAAATAATGACCACCAATATCATATGGTAATATAATTTTAAACATCCAACAATAACCTATGGAGAAATAACATAAAATAACTAACAATGGCATATGATGGAATAGCCTAGAATAGCTTATGGTAGAATAGCCAAGAATTACCAAAAATTGCATATGATTAAGAAGTGTAAAATATCCAACAATGGCTTATGATAAGATAACCTAAAATATACTATTGTAGAATAACCAAAAATTGCCTAGGGCTAAAAAACAAATGCATAATAATATGTGATGAGAAAAAAATCATTCATTTAAATAATGGTTCAATGGTTGAAGATTTGTTCCTTAAACATGGAGGTGAAAGGAGATGAATGGTTCAAACCTTCACACTTGCACCCTAGGTTGGTGAGCTAGGTGTTTAAGTGGGTTAGGTTCTTACCCTAAGCTAGGTAGTTTAATGAAGGTTCTTAGGTGCCTAGCCTAAATTTGAATTAATTATTAATGCATTTATTATTAACAATTTAACTATTACTAAATTTGATTAATTAATGGTGGATTCAATTAGCTATTAGTGAATTCACTTATCCATAGCAACTTGTCCTTGTATACTAAAAGGTTGTCCACATTCATTATGGTAAATTTGTCCAATTTCATTCAAAATTTAATGAAACACAAAGATGAACTTGGACACATATTAGTGTAGTGATGGTTATCATTACATGTAACATTAGAAAGAAAATGCAAAAAGGTTAGTAGAAAATACCAAATCAAATTTCCAAAACATAACATAATGTGCACAAATAAAAGGAATGCACTTAATAACTTGATAATCATAAGAAACTTGTTAAAAATCACAAAAGGACCAATAATCATCCATGCTTGTGGAAATCACCTATAGAAAAAGAAAAGAAAAAATTTACTTTGTTAATCCAACAAACAATATTGTTAATTGATTGAAACCTTTTGAAGGGAAAAGATTGTCAAACTTCCATTTTGTATAAAAGATGTGATGCTAAAGGGGCCAAAGTTTCCAAGTTACCACTTATATTGTAAAAAACACGAGATGAAAATGAAAACTTAAAATCAACAAACAGTGAACGTCAAAACCCAATTGTAATGAACATTCAAAGCACAAGATTTTATACGCTCAATGGAAAATTATCAAATTGTAATAAATACTCAAGACACAAGAATTATAACATTAGAGGGGAAATTATCAAATCATAATAAACTATCAAGGCACAAAAATAAAGTGGTAAAAGAAAAGTATCAAATATGGGACTATTTTTACTAGTTACTATGGTAATTTAGTAATTCCATATTATTGAAATAATAAGTAAAAGTAACTAAAAAACACCTACCTCCACTATGTTAAGAGGTAGGGGGCACACTTATCTTTGGGTGGACCCATTAAGAACGTCACACCCCAAATTTTTGAAACCCATCCAACTTCAAACAACATAGGACTCACATAAAAAAAACCTTTTCATTCCAAATTATTTATCAAAAGGTTACTAAGTCGTGTAGAATTCAAAACTCTAATTAAATTCACAAAATAATGTGTTTTGATGTGGAAAATGAATGCATAAGGAAAAAGTTTTAGAAATGTAACACAAGGGGTTTTTTTTATCAAGACCACAAAAGGAATTTATTTTTTCAGAATTTTTCTAGGATGTTAATTTTTAATAATACTTCAAATGCCAAACTACTTAATATCTTTTATAAATAATTGATTGAATCAATTTTCATTTAGTTATGAATTTTTGAGGCCAAGATCATTAAATCCTAAAGGGTCATTGATGTTAAGAATACAAATGATAACTATTTTTAACTTTTGTTATTCTAATCACCAATTTGGATCATTCCTTTGTGCATGTATTAAATAAACAAGAAAAAAAGTGTAATGTTTAAATGTGAGGACATTTTAAACAAAAGAGTTAAGAATGGGGTTTTAAATGGATTAGGAATGGTTCAAGAATCAAAATGCTAATGCATATTATAAGTTTTTGGGTGTTCATTATTTTTCACGAATGTGTGCACAAGTGGGGAAAACATAGCCCTCTTGGTTTAATCAAATAAACTAATGTATAAGTAGATGGAATTTTATTTCTTAAATTAGGTTTAACTTTCTTATGATTTTGGCAAGGTGGTTCCTAGTGGTACCACCCAAGGATATTTTCACCTTAGGCTACCTTCATTGTTTTAGTTAATGATTTAAAAGGATGAGTTGAATGGTTAGATTTTTGCTAAATTGAAATAAGATCTAAGGTTCATTCATGAAGATTTTTAGGTGGTTAAAGGTTAATATATATAGACTTATGCAAAATTAGATGGATTATTGATTTTTCAATAGTGAATAGTTCATTGCATTGGAAGTACGAAAATGGATGTGCTAAATTATATCATGAACATGTAGCAACCAAATGTTCATTACCACTACACACATATATTTGATATCATAATTTTTTATTTTTTGTTTTAATCTTTTTGTTAATTGTTCCTTATATATATAGTTTTCAATCCATCTCTTGTCATCCTATTGAGTTGTAAGATATGAAAATACCAAGTCATCAACTTTGCTTTAACCCAACCACCTATTTTTTGATTCAATAAAAATTCATAGATGTAAAAAATCATGTAATTATGGAGAACCCACACATTCTAAACCATTGAATTTTGAACATAAATCTACAATCATTTGTGTCATCATTAAAAAAAAATCCAATTTACCTACAAAACCAATGATTTAAATGGACATTCTAAATATATTTGACCAATTCTATCAACATGTCTTGTGGTTGGACAACAAGTTATAAAAATTGTGCAAGAAATATGAATTTTAATGACTTCATGAAATTGAACAATGACATTTTGCTTAGGCACAAGATCTTAAAATTGGAAAATATTCAATTGTATTTCAAGTTCTATTTATCCACATCAAGGCTATAGGTTATTGTGGTTTTGTTTACTGTGAGACATCCCCCTTGTATTGTCAATTTGATGGTAATGTATAGTGGTGTTTAATAGCTTAGCAAGACATGTTTTTGGTTTTTTTCTTTTATTTCTTGGGACTCGTCTCTTTGGTTTTTTGTTCTTGTACTATGAAGAGTGTGATAACATGTGTGGAAGACTCTATATATTCATTTATAATAATCCATTGCCCATATCAAGGTGAAACATGAAACAAAATACATGTATTTAAACAACACCAAAAAACTAAAAGATAGAAATATTAGAATGATTGAATTTGAAAATGTCACTATGACCATAATTTGTTAAAACAAACCACCAAAATTAAACCACAAATTAAACAACGAAATGAAAATACATGGTAGCAATTATGAAATGATTGAAATGACAACAAAACTCATAAAAATAAAACTAATATTTTACTGGCACAATTGAGATGATATTATAACCAACACACCAATCTTGTCTCTTCTGTTCTTTTGATATAATGAAGGTTTGTATTAGAAATCTTAATTAATGTGGTGAATATTCTATTATTATTTAAAGCACCCCCCAATGGTGCTCAATATTTGACCTTGCAAATTAAAAATGGGTAACAAAAAGTGAAAGCATCAATCTAATGATGATGATTTTCATCAAAGTTGGTCTAGGTAGGATAGTTTTAGGTTCCATAACTTGTCATACACTAGACAATTTTAACATGGAATTTTGTCCTTAGTGGATTTTGACTTGGAGTCATTAAATAAAATAAAATTATAAAACATCAATGTTGATTTTTGTGTGAATTAGAAACAATGTCAACATCCTTCGTCCACCTCATGTATATGTTAAATTGTAATCAATGTTCATCTTAAGAAAATGTCTACTAGTAGAGGTGGACTACCATTGTCAAGTGTCCATGGTGCAACATTGAAAAATAGATGGGGGCATTAGGTGCTAGAGGGGAAAATGACAATATGTATTCTAATTGTAGGAGAGCAAGTTGATTTTACAAATGGCCAACTTGATACTATTTGCAAGTTAGAAAACAAGTTAACTTGCAATTTCATTATTTCAAAATTTACCTCTTGTTGCAATAAGGTGTTTAAAAGCTTTGTCAAAATTTTATAGATTTGAACATGCAAATAATGCAAATATGTTGGATTAAATTCATAATTATAAAACTACCAAAGATAGAGTGTGGGGCAATACACCCAAATGAAATTAATTAAAGAAAATCAAACCATAATATAGGCAGAATCTACTTATCATTATGAATTAAAAGAGCAAATCCTATAATGCCCATGTGATGGATGATGCAATTATAGGTTGACACATAGTTCAAAAATGTTGCAATATTGCACTAAAGAGAACTTTCAATTGCCCAATCTAAAAATTATGCAAGAAAAAATTGCTCACACAAAAAATGGTCCTTCCTACATTCCAAAGGTGCTAATGTTAATCAAATATTTTTTGGAATGATGAAATAATTTCCCACAAGGTGGTCATTATATATATGCCAATGCACTAATGTTGATGTGGGCCTATTGTTGGTTTACTTGGGTGCTTAGATTGTTGTTTTGTTGGCCCATATTTCAACTTTATTGGCTTATTTGTGCTTGCACCCTACATTTTTGAATTGAGGAAAATGAAAGTTGTTAGAAATGAAAACACTTAATAGGAGTCAAAATTATAAATGTGCATCAAATAAAAATGCATTAGTTGAAAGCACATTGAATAGATTAATTTAAAAAATCCATCAATAGTTAAGAATAACGAAATTAAAAATAAACAAAGAAAAACCACGTTGGAAGATGGAAAAAATTAAACCTACATAATTAGCAAAAATGGCACACAACTTGATTTACCTTACACATAGTCAAAACCTAGTCAAACCCAATCAAAACATAGTTGAAATCTAGTCAAAACTTAATCAAAACCAAAAATTCAAATTCAAACAAAATATAACTTCCCACTCCATACATCAACTGTTTTTTTTTTTTTGAAGTATTCAAGTTTTATTGTAATGGTTGCAACTACACATAAACTACTTGAAAAAAAAAGAAAAAGGCATGGTGAACAAATTGAAAAATAATAAAAAACCATTGACATAATTACTTGAATACCATTGACATGCATTGATAGTTGAGAAGCTTTGTAAGTATGGCTCCTTGCTATTGGGTGCAAATTCTTTGAAGTGTACCAAAATCTTATCACAATGTCACTTTTTTGTCTTTTTTACCTAGTCCCTTTTTACCATGTAAAGACACATTTATGGATGATTATGATGGGATCTAGAATTGTAATAGTCTAAAATATATTCATTTTGAAAATTTTGACAACTTTTGATTCAATATTTTATATGGGGATCAAAATATAAGGTAAATAAAGGATTATAGTAAGGACTAAGCCCTTTTTGTCCTATGTGGTACACCTTAAAGGATTTTCACCCCCCTAAGATAGTTCTAGAAAAGACCATGAATGCACATTTGTATGGGTTTAAAACTAATGCCAAACTTTTTGCATTTGAAAAAAAAAAAAAAAAAGTTTTTCAAGGTGTGTGGACAAGTTATTAAACATCATAAAATTATCAAGAAATATCTTCATGAACACATCAATGTATTCACAAAAAGCTTTAATGACAATTTGTTGATAAATAAGTGGTTCATTTTTTACACCAAATGGTATTACAACCCATACAAAAACAATTTTGTGGTGATTTTCAAGTGCTATAGATATTTGATGGTATCTTAAAAAGCTATCTAATAATGTATATACTTCATGAACAACCACAATGTTGACGACCTTGTTCGTAAAAGGTAAAGGGTTGATGACCTTGTCCGTAAAGGTCAAAGGGTTTATGACCTTGAAAATCCTTTTTAATAACCTCATTGAGCTTCCTAAAATCTACACATATTCTCAAATTTCCATTTTATTGAGTATAACCACCATGGGTGATAAAAATCAAGTTGCTTGTTTGATGGGTTTGATAAAACTAATATTTAGTATTTTGTCAATCTCTTGTTTAACAATAGTTGTGTAATTAAGATTTAACTAGTATTTCATTTGATGAACAAGTAGTATTGTGGTGTCCAATTCAATTTGATGTTGAATGATCTTTTGTGGAATTCCCTTCAAATCCTTGTAAATCTACAAAAATATCCTTAAACTCTTTCAACAATTCAATTAGCTATTTTGTGCAATTCAAGTGAGATCTAATGGAAATTCAACTCACCGTTCACTCATGGGATCTGGGCAGTCCAAGGGGACTAGTCATCTAAGGCTCCTCCCTTCTCTAAAATCCATATATTTTTTATCAGTATATGGATGGTTATATTTTGAGCACAAGTTGAAGTTCAACCTAGATGTGGAAAATGGAACACCTAAATAATGCATCTTCACATATCGAGAGCTACAAGATCACCCACAAATATTTTTCATTCTAGGATGACATAGGGATCATACCATTTGAGCCTTTTCCTACTTTTCTTGGAAGTCCAAAGTAAGTCACCGGTTTAAGTGACTTCTTCATTTTCACCTATTGTACTTTTGCTTCTAGACCTATATTCACTTTCCTTAATTGTTATTCTAGCTATGGTAAGATTTTAATTTGTTCCCAAGCAGATGTTTCATTTATTACAATATTTTTAGCTTTTGGATGGAAAAATGTGGTAGGTAAATGTTATTTGAAGTTATTAAAAGGTATAAATAAACTAATTGATAGGATAAGAATTATTTGAACAAGTGGTTTAAACACCTAGTCGTTCTTCTTAATACATGTCATTATCTATGAATCAATGACAAATTATCTATGAATCAATGACAAATTTTGGGTAAAAAGATGTTGGAATTGTTATGCTCCATATGGAAAATAGTTCAGGTTTTATGGCAAACATAATGTCTTTTTTTTATTAGAAATCTTAGATTGAAAATCATAGCATACTAGAACTTCTAGTCTTCTGGTTCAAACACATAATCTTTTGGTAATAAGTATGGTTCTAATAAGATTTGTTCCCTAAATGATGATAGTAATGGTTCTCCAATCATGGGATACCTTGAGTTCTTTTTACCATGGATGTCCTAACAACATGGAATAGCTAGAATCCAAAGTGTTACTAATTAGAACATTAAATGTAATAATATAAGGGATACCATGAACAAAAATCTTAAGGTCCTTAATCAAACCTTATGGTTTTGAAATGGTTTGATCGCTATTCAAAGATTATAGGGTATCGGGTTAGGTTTAGACAATCCCAACAACATCCATAATTTCTCCATAATAATGTTGATTCTAGAAATAGCATCAAGAAGTACATCATCAATGAAATTCTTCCCAATTTGAACTTGAATAACTATCATTTGATGATCAATGGCCACAACTACATAGGTTGGATGAGTAACAATTAGTTGAGAGGACATTGATTAAGTACTCTTAACAAGTTTGAAGATGTGCCTTTTGATGTTAGGAACAATCTTTAATAATGGCCCCAAGTTAAGGACATATTTGGTTTCCAAAAATTGTATACTAATATCCTTTAATATTTGCTCCAATGTTTTTTCCAACATCACTAGTTGGGTTGATAATTCAACAAGTGGTTGGCTTGTTATAGGTTGATGTGTACTATCAGGCATTCCAACCCAATTAGATTGTAGTGGTCCATTATAATCACTAGGCGTTTGAACATTATTTTCACCATGTTGTAATTTTCTAATGGTATGGACAAAAGAATCTCAAATTTTCTCATTTGTTTGCCAATCTACTATCACCTTAACCTTCATTGGTTCTCATTCCTTGAGAACATGTTTCCCTAGTACTTGGCTATAGGTGGTAACATTAGCTACTACGTTAATTGGTATGTTATCAATTTTAACAAATTTAATAGTTACTTGAGTTGTATTGGCAGTTTTAGTGCAAAATATATTTTGTACTTCTTTCTTACAAGGACAATTTCTTAATCTATGTTCCATATTATAATAAATGATGCATGGATATTGTAAAAGTACTTTCATGGGTTTAGCTTGTTGGGTAGTAACCTCAACTATAGACTCAATAGTTTTGGTAGGTACAACAAGTATTAAATGTACTTCCCTTTTCTTATTGTGACAAGTTTCCATAGAATGATTGATTTTGCCACAAGTTGAATAAGTTGTCTATTAGGCCTAGTTGTAGTATATGTGACCATAGGCTGAGCAATTGGTCTAACCTCAAGTTGGGTAAACAATGCATTGTAATTTGCTATAACCAATCCACTTTCTTCATAAATCATCGCATCCTTTTTATGTTTGATGAGAATGGTTTTTTGCATATCGATGGTTGCCAACTTTAGGTATGGTTGCAGACCTATTCGAAAAACTATCAATGAGGAAGATATTTGTCACTTCAACTTGTAAATAATTTGCAAACTTAAGGAGATGTTCATAATAAACCTTGGTCTGTTCATTAAGTTATTGTTGAATAGTTTGAAGTTGCATGTAAACCTCCTCATCATTCTTCATAATGTGGAAACATTTGCAAAACGCCTATTCCAATTCTTTGAATATGCAATTCGCATGGTCTTGTACAAAATTCTTGCCCCATTTTGAGATATTATCTCTTAGCATAAAATCAAACAAATTAATTATGTCAATTTGCATAGTTTCCCCTTTGGCTTTAATTGCCATCTTGAACATTTAGATATCAACATTAAGGTCTATATCCTTGATGTAAGTTAGACATTGAAGTTTTTTATAAGGCAACTTACTAGTTTCTTTTGGTCGTATTGTAACCAATGGATACCATGGTGGCATAAAAATCTTTGGATTAAGTGTTGGGCATCCATAGGGTGGATTAAAAGGTGGTCCTCCAAGTGGGTCTTCTTTTGGTGATCCGCCTTCAGGTGTTTCACCACTAGGCATTTCCAAGTGGCCATCCATTCGGTTGTAGAGGCGGAACATTACCCCTTGGTAATTGAAATGAAGCACCTTTGCCATGAATAAATAATCTAATGATGTTGGGTAGGTTGATAGGCATGGATGTTGTTACTAGTGGTTGAATTGGTTCTTTGTCGGAGTTCAAGGTTGGCCACAATGGTTTCAAAACCTGAATTCTACTAGAGTTTTGAGGTGGAACCAGTTACACAACAAGTTGACGTGGATTGGGTTGCACAATAGGTTGATTTAGTTTTGCCACATTTGGACCAGTTACATGCATTGATTTACTTTTAAGAATCATGGGATTAGTCCCCTTTCCCTAGAGTAATAAATTGATTACATGTTAGGGTCCATAGGTAAATATGGTGGTATTGCATTATACCATATTGGGTAATATGAATAAGGTGCAAGAAACAACACTAAGTTGCTTTGGTACATTTGGTGTAACATGTTGTTGCCAACCTAGTAATATGTTGATTAGTTTTTGAGTTTGTTACACATGTACACCAACATGTGTTATTGGCATGCACAAGGTAGAAGTTCGTAAAGTGGTCATAAATTCATCTTTCATGAACTATTTGAGTTTATTGTCCACAAAAAGATAATGTTTGAATCAATGTCCTTTTTGTTGGCAATACGCATAGGTTGCGACTTTAACAATAGGTCATTTGGTTGTAATAAATACAATTTATTGAACATGTGGTCACTCAACAAGTATAGTTAATTAAACATATTAATTTGGTGATGGTCTTTCTCAGATAATAACAAGTGGTGGGGTGGTTTTTACCATTTCAATATGTGGTACATAACCAAATTGGTGAGAAAGTACCCACTCTAGACCTCATACCTTTCCAATTAGTCAAATAATTGCCCATGTTCCAATTTTGAATATGCTATGGTGAGATTCATTGCACAAACAAGTTTGATGGTATGAAATCCAGCAATAGGTGTGATGGAATAATAGTTTTTGAGTTATAATATGTAGGTGTTGCAAATTGCTACTTATGTCTTATAGAAGTTGTTTCATTGACATTTTGAACAAGTGTGGTGTGGTTTACACTTGGTGGTACCCTTGGCTTTAGTTATTAGGACGAATGTTGGGGTGTTAAATGTCGACCAATCAAGGTACTTGTGATTCCCTTCCTTCACATTGTTTTATAGATAACCATGAAATAGGAAAATCATTTGCCATTGGCTGTCGAGATTCCATGATTGGGGACATCAACATGTGGCATTGCTATAGCTTGAAAACGTGGTTGTCCTTATAATTGAACCGCCTTAAAAACAAGTTACTATGGTGCATTTAATTATAATTTCTTTCTAAAGCCTCTTATGATTATTCTTGACATCCCACATTGATTTGAAACAAATGTTAATTCTCAAATTTCCTTGATAAACACGTTGCTTTGAAAAAAATCAGAAAAACAATCATGTACATTTCAAGAAATCTTCAAACTACATCATAAAAAATAAAAAACTATTAAGACATGGAACTATTTAAAAAAACTACTAAAATTAGTACACAATCAAACTAAAACTTAAAAAAAAAAACAATTCTCACTTGAACCAAAGATTGTAAATGATGTGTTTATAATTTTGACACACTAATGGTGGCCACATGTTAAAGGTATTTTTTATTCCTTTAGACTTTCTCTTATTCATTCGTTTTTCCTCAAATTATTACTACAATAGGTACACACAAAAATTTGTCAAAACAAAATTTTGCGATGGCAATAGGTTGAAGAAAAGAAAAGAAATTGTATGTCACAAAAATGTACAATGAAAAAAATGTGAAACTCTATGAATGTTTATTCTCCTATTTCCTTGTGATCTTCCTCAATTCTTATATTAAAAAATTAGAGGTGTTTGTTCTCTTGAAACAATAAGTAGCCAATAAATTTTTTAATTTAAATAGGTATTGGTCCTAGGTTCCATAAACCTATTCTATCGCTAATCGATTAGACTAATAGATTTGTCACTAACTTGTTACAATAACATTTTGATTAATATAACCTTTCCTTTACATGTTGGACTAACATACTGCTTAACGGTTGGATACCAATTGTTTATTACCAACAAGTAGAATTATCAAAAATATTAAATGCCTTTAACTAGTTTCCCATAGGTAACAACCCATTACTCTTACACAAGTCAAAATTTTGGGTTAACAACCACATTGGCTCCTAATCTTCTCAAAACCAAGGTCTTTTGACTTCTTCACACATCACATCTCTTCATAATGCCATCTC
>Ga0116230_10005124_pt1 | contig 12861 bp, 10 predicted proteins | sample S1TSphfallax_3_FD_88678 | JGI IMG/M metagenome (GOLD analysis project Ga0116230, IMG submission 88678) | Host-associated microbial communities from peat moss isolated from Minnesota, USA - S1T2_Fd - Sphagnum fallax MG | ecosystem: Host-associated > Plants > Peat moss > Unclassified | place...
ATGTTTTGATATATTTGGAATTGGTGAATCTAAATAATGCATTTCTATTGAATTCTAAAGAACTTAGAAGAAAGATAATAAAGGTAGAAAAGGAAAAGTTGGTGGAGGAAAAGGAGTATAAAAATATATATGTAACAATTGCAAGCACAATTGGAGGTTGCACAAAAGTAGAGGAAGAGTTTGGACTTAATTGGCGTTAAAAAAAAGTTGGAGGATCATGAACAAATGTTGCAATATTATACTATGATGAGGACAAAGAACAAGATGAAGGGTTCTAAGGTAGAATTTGAGGAATGGTGGGAGGCTGTAAAAGAGTATTTTACAAAGGAGTTGGAGAAGAATTTAACTTAGCATAAAGCTGATGGTACAAGTTAAAAATATATATTTTTAAAATCCAGATTTTGTATGTGGTAATCTAATAAGTACAAAAGCATTAAACAAGGGTGAAGAGGTTGAAGCAAGGCCCAACAGAACAACTTAAGAGGAGGAAGTCCAGACTGAAAAACCACAAAACCTCATAAGACAAACAACTCGAGAGGAGGAAATACAAAGATAGAAACCACAAGATCTCAAAGGAGGGGGCCATGAAAAAAAATAACCACATATAATTAAAAAACAATAGTAGGTGGAATATATTCCAACAATAGAATAAAAGGTGTCCAAGATACAACCATTGGTAATAAAACCATAGATTGGGTTAATGGAAAAGGAGGTTAGAACTACAAAGTTAGAGATGGGTACATAGCCACTGGTTGTTAAACAAGTCAAAATTACAGACACTATAATGGAAGAGAAAGATGCTTAGAAAGTTTTAAAATATTTTCATTTCATTTTTAGTCATTTTTCATGGATTTTGGGGACAAAATCCAAAGTTCAGAGGGGGTGACGTTAAGGGGGTAGGATGATTACATGGTTTGGATGAACAAAACATTTAGGACATGGATTATTCATGGAACATTGTTGGTTTGAATTTTGAATTCTTGTTGGTTTTGAATCATGATGATATATGACTTGGGACTATCCAAAGAAGGAAGATTTGGGAAACATGAATGGATTTTTAGACACACAATTTGGGGAAGTAAAAATAGTTGTAGGTAATTTGTAATAAAAAAACACAAATTTTATTTAGCTATTTTGATTTCATTTCCATAGAACATGGAATTTTGCTATATTTCTAATGGAATTTTAGTAACAGAAAGAAGCGCATACTTCTGTAGTGATTTCTATGTTCATATTGTTGTGTAAATTTTTTATAGTATCAAAATATGATGAAATGAATTGTAATCTTGTTTTCGAGTTAGTATTTGATTTTTAACATACCCATTTGGTTCACGTATTTGATTTTTTTGAAATTCATATATTGTGGCAGTACAAATATTGGGGTGAAAATAGGAAAACTCATACCAAGTGGTATCAATATGTACAAAATTTACAATTTTCATACAATCATATGAATATCATGGTATTGAATGTATCATACTAGAGGGGTACATAATATCAATATCAATATGTTGATTTAATAAGTGATGCCACAAAAAAATGCAATTTTTTGCATAAGTTGAAAGGAAAAATCCTTGATGAACCTTTTTAAAAAACCCAACAAAACACTAGTGACAACAAAATTGATTTGAAGATGTCCCAAAATCATAAAAAATGCATCATTGATCAAAGGTTAAAGTTGCCAAGTTGGAAAAATAAATAAAATTATAAAAGGCATAAATTTTATAAATTTTATTTGCACATGTAAATCCCAAGTTGAAAATAAACAAACCATCACTTGATAAGTCATATACAGTAACTAGCAAAAAAATTATGATAACTTTGATTTGAAGAGGTCTTATATTCATCACTAAGGCATCATTGATCACAAGTAGAGGTTGCCAAACATTAAATTAATAAAAGTAATCCATGCAAGTAAGTCCCAACTTTGAAAAAAAGAACCATTATTTGATAAATCATATGAAGTAACCAACAATAAGCATTATAATAAATATGATTTGAAGAGGTCCCAAATTCATCATTAATACATCATTAATTAGAGGTTGAGGCTAAGTTAAGCATAATCAAACACAAAAATTAATTTGCAAGTTTATAAGTCCCAAGTTGAAAAACAATTATCATTTGATGACACATAAAACATGGTACCGAGTACTAACACAAGCACTACAAATTATTTTGATCTACAAAGGTCCCAATATTATCACATTTGCATGAGACATGATATCAAAGCCTCAATGTGTTGTGAACTTGGAAAACAAAAGTGGTCACTTGATGAATCAAGTTAACCAATTAGAGCATCACCAAAAAATTGATCAGCAAAGGTCCAAAAACCTACAATAATGTATATCATTGATCAAAGGTTCATGGGGCCAAACATAATCACAATTTTTTTTAAAAACATAGCCAAGTCCCTTGAGATGGAAAAAAATCAATGGTTGATGAAAGATGGAGGTAACAAATATATGATTAGGAAAGGATTTCCAACATGAATGAACATGAAATCACAAAGTTTTTTTACTCGTCCTCAAATTAGCCTTCTTCTTAAAATTCTTTCTCATGTTCATCAAGTAATTTTTTTTTTCACAAAAAAACTTAATGACACATTCTTCAACAAGTTTGCAATCTGTCTGTGCATCGTTGGACTTGTTTTTATAAATCATCACCAAGGCATCCAAATCATCAAAACCCAATCGGTAGTGTCATAAATTAGTCAAAACACTAGAAATGTTTTAAATGAATTCAATTTCAATTCAGCATCCTAGAATTCCAAGGATTTGTCTTGTTAATAATCCAACATTTGGGAATTGGGATTCATGTGTCTTCCACCAAGCAAGAGGACTTTTCAAATCCTTATATGAAACCACAATTCAACGAAATAAAGACAATTCAAATTTTAGTAAGCCTTCACTAGTTTCTTCTATGGATGCTAGTTCACTAAACAATGAGTCATTAGGAACAAGTGGATTTAGAGGAAGTGTTTGCAATTGGCCAAGATTAAGGGACTTGAAGACCACAACTAAAAGTATAACCAATTTTTTTTGTTGTATTCTTCCACCAAAACCCAAGCTATATCCTTCCCAATCAAGTTTACCACACATTTAAAACCCTTATATCTAGGGTCTAACATGAGCACCATCATGTTATGGGCTATGGTTGCATCAAATTGAACATAAAATGAAAAAAAGGTTGCAAGACATGTTAAGATTTTGTTGCCATTTTAACATACAAGATTTCTAACTCTACATCAAACTTTCCATAAGTTAGAGGAAGAAAAATAAACACCCTAGAATTGTACTCAATTTGAAGTTTAATGTTAATGGAAATTGCAGCATAGAAAGAACATTGGACTAGTAACCTTTAATTTGGTTGAGAACACATTATTTAACAACCAGGTTCAAGATTTTAGTCAATGCCCTTGCAATAGCCCAAGTTTGACTAGATGAAACACAGGCCTATAAATGCAAAGATTGATGATTATAACAAATTGTGATGGCACATGCATACTTTAATGTCTTTTGGAAAAGTACAACTTTTGAAGCAAACTTGGTTTTCATAGGGGTCTTCAACTTTCTTGGAGGCAAACTTACTTATTGATAAACAACTTTCCATTTTTGCTTCCCTTTATTTGACTTTTTTGTTTAGGTGATGGTCTTTTGTAAGGTAGATTGGGCATCTTTCAAACTTCCTTCATGCCTTGACAAACCTTTTTTTTTCATTTGTAGCATATTGGTATACCCTTGACATCACATGTCCAAAACATGTGCCAAAAAAATGTTTGTGGGTGAAAATCCTTTAAGGTGTACCACACATGACGAAAAGGGCTTAGTCCGTATTGTAATCCTTTTTTACCCTATATTTTGATCCCCATAAAAATTAATGAGTCAAAAGTTTCAGAAGGATTATATTTTAAACCATTACAATTTTAGATTCCATCATAATAATCCATAAATGTGTCTTTACATGGTAGAAAGGACTAGGTAAAAAAGATAGAAAAGGGTGATGATGTGACAAGATTTTGGTACACCTTAAAGAATTTGGACCCTTTTCCAATTGAAAAAGTCATAAAACACAACAATGGACAAAGAAAAATTCAAGGTGGCTAGATTCTTGCCTTTGTCCTTCACACAAGCTAATACCTTGTTGGTCAATCAAAATTTGGCCAAAAGAGGTTTCATAAGTTTTGATGATGCAATTCCATTAGTATTTATAACCTCAAATAAGTCGATAGTGACATGGCAAGGTACCCAATCCTAATCCAAGAAGTTCACAGTGAACGTAAAGGTATCAAGCCTAGTTCGATTCATCAATAAACTGAATGTGATATAAATTATATCACATTGTGCCAACACAACTAGAACATAACGATCCATGCACTTAGCAAGCACAAAAGGTGTAGTGTTTTTTAATAAGTTTTTTTCGAATAAAGAAACAAACTTTACCATTTTGCTGCATGACCAAGTGTCATAGCAAAAAAAATTCCATTACAAATAGTGGCACATTTCCCTTTGCAATGAATAGAACTAGGTCTTCAATGAAGACTAGCTGAAGGGGATCAAAATTTTTGTAAAGTTGAATGTTAAAAAAAAATCAGTTATTGTAGAAGGTGTAGCTTGTTTATTCTTATTGCTTTTCGCATGACTTGAACCAAAAGCTTCATCTTCACTTTTACAATGTAAAACATATTTGGCAACAATGGCCTTGTGTTCATTATCAATGTGTTTCTTCATGGAAGTGATGCCATGCATTGGATTGTAGGTGAGAAGGCCCTTGTGCTCACAAGTGGTGTTGTTTGAACTTTGAACTTGCTCAATGATGTGGCAAATAGTGCACCTCATGGTTTGCAATGCCATTAGCAAAAGAAATTCAAGAAGGTTGTTTAAGACAAAGAAAGCCCACATTGTGGCAGTGTGGTGGTTTGTGAACCAAAATTTCATGTTTGCCTCTAGCTACTATAGTTGGATTCTCCACATTGCTTCTTCCTCAATAAATAGAACCTCCACTTGAGTCTCTGAAGTTTGAAATGTGGAGTCTTTTATAAGTCTTGTGTTTAACCCTTCAACATCCCAAAATTCATTAGTTGTGATGAATTCCCTTATAAGATCCATTTCACCATTTACCAAACTTGACTTGTGAACACTTCCTAAAAACTAAAACTTAAAAGCCCATGCACAAATTTTAAAACTAGCTAATAACTTATGACTAAGGCTAGTCATTGCCAACATCACCAGGGTAGTGAGTGAGCACCACAACAATGACACCAACCACCATATGGTCAAAATGATGCACACACAAATCCTTCAGTTAATGATATAGTGTAATGTTGGGATGCTTTAAGGACCAATGTTGTCCAATTCTTCCTTTCTGAAATAACCTCCAACCTTGATTTTGACAATTAAAAAAGTGTTGCCATATTCTTTGGGTGGAAGTTTGAGCCCAATTCTTTCAAAATTTTGAACTTGCAATTTTGATTTCAACAAAATTTCTCAAATTCAAGAACTTCAAGCTTGCTTTAAAAACCTGATTTGCTTCCATGTACTCACTACACACTCCCCACATTAGAAATCTTATAAATATGGAGTTCTACAACAAGTTACAACTGAAAATTACGAGAGTTTACAACAAGTTAAAATTGAATTTATGAAAGTATCCAGTTTTATAAGAAATTAGAATTGAACACTTATTTGAAAAGCTTAGCTTACTTGTTGACTTTTCAAAAAACTTAAATGTGCCTACCTTAAAAGTTTAGCTTACAACCAGGTAAACCCTGACTAACTTTTTTTAAAAATTCAGAACTTGTTTTTATGAGTTTATTTTTAAGGTTTCAATTCCTGTTCTGGTTCTAGCAAAAGACTAGTTTCACAGTCTATTTGTTGTGCTAGTTCCACCAAAAGAGAGCTTGGATGAGTTGGAGTCAGAAGAATCTGAACTCTCCTCAGGTTTCACACTTCTAACCAACACAGGTAAGTAAGGCCCTGGAATGGGGCTATTCTGCAAAAACTGCCTCCTGTTTTGTCCTTCCGTACCCACAAACTCAAGATGTTACTTTTTTAGGAAGGTGAATGTACCGGTGTTCACCCTCGCTAGCCAGGCTGCTTCTTGGCCACAGGTATGTAACAACTGGAGGAGCTAAGGGATGTGTTGCAAGTCACCTTGTGCCTGCGTTAGAATGAATGACAGTGAGCATACTGATACCCAGCCAAATTTGGTGAGCCTTTCTCCAATCAGCCAATGAATTTTGCAATGACCACATCGGTTAAAAGTTCATATCAGTGTTGGACACGTATTGGAGAGGAGGCTGATAGGCCTATTGGAGAAGAATGACAGTGAGCATACTGATACCCATCCGAATTTGGTGCTCTTATTGCTGGGAGGAGAGAGCAAAGCTTAAACTGCACCAAACCCCCTACAGGGTATCAGGGCGATTCTTAAGATTCACAACCATGTATTTCAAAACATGAAAGGCCCAGTTATATTTATAACCGTTCTCAAAGAATTTGAAAAAGTGACATAAGCTCCCACAAATCACAGGTTCCTGGTCTTCTTTGTTTTTCGATGAACCAGAACCAGCATATTATTATTATTATTTCAAAAACCGGGAACGGGTGGTTCTCTGATTTTGAAATTGTAAAAAAACTGGAACTGGTAATTATTAACAACATCCAATACATGTCCAACACAGATATGTCCAATTATCGATGTGGTCATTGCAAAAACCCAAAAGTAGTTGACTTGTTACTGCGTAGGGAATTTCATGGGAAATGGTTACTCCAAATCAGTGTTTTTTATTTAGTTTTGTGATGTAGCCGAGGTGGTGATCATCCATAAGCTGCTCTGCACTAGGTGCAATGTGGTCTAATATTATTTATTTTTCCCACATACCAAGTATGTTTTCGTGCATCTTCCATTTATGTAAAATATTTTTTCACATTCCCAAAGTTTGCAAGAGAAGCACAAAATCCACCATAATAATGTTGAAAAAGTAGATGTTGGACTATTTTGTGCAATGCCCAATATTCCAACACTTTTGGTGGGATGGGTGGCCAATGAAAGTGGCTACTTGCACAAAGCAAAACAAAAAAAAGTCAATGTTGGGCATTGGTTGAGGTGCTATCACTAATTCCAACAATTATGTATCGGTAGAGTTGTTAAATATAGCATACCAATAGGGTGGACGCTACGTATTGTCCCCTGAAAACTTGTCCTTGTAAATGCCAACAAACTCAAAGGATAGGGACACAAAACGAACCATTTTATTTGTGCTAGCATAATGGGGTCCTACTGGACAAGATAGCTTCTCTCATTCATTCGTCATCAGAAACAGTCCATATTGAAATGTGGGGTCATGGCTTAAATGATTGCATATCATATGGGCAAGTGCAATATTAGATTCAAGGACCCACAGAAAGTTGATTACACTAATAAGAGGTCAAAGGACATTAGGCGGGGCTTCTTTGTAAAGGAGTTAAGACAAGTCACCTGACCCTTGTCCTGGATAGGAGAATCTCATGCAGCCTTCTCCAATAGATGTTGAGGTTTTGTCATAGATGACATCTCATAATATACCTTAATTTATATCATTAAATCATACAGGAAGGTTTTTATGATTATTTATAAAAATAAGCAATCAACTTTAGGTCATGCAATTCAGCCATCATTGTTTTGGGTTCACTCATCATTATTTACTTTTCATTCAAAACAAAGTTTTAAGAAAAAATAAAATTGAACTAGGTCTACATTAACCCCTTGCACCCCATTGCCATCTCTTCATTCATCACGAATATGAAGTATGACCTTGTGCTTTAACTTTGTCACATTTTATTTTTCATATTTTGAACTTCAATCTTTGAAAACATTTGGTTTGAGTGTTTTCTTACATGTTCTATGGCTTTGTTTTAAGTTCTTTGTGTGTCATTGGATTTAAGTTTAAGCTTGTATTTGTTTTAATTTATTTTAGTTCTTGTGCACATCAAGAAGTCATTGATCATGATAGTTTTGGTACCTTTGACACCAAAGTGAATAAAGAAACTTCCTTGAACACAAATTTCAAATAGAAAACCATTGGGCATAAGAAAATATTTAAATTAATTATGGCCAACCAATTTCATAATGTCCTTATGATGTTGTATTCATTCCTAACATGGGTGTGTATCAAAATGGAGTTGATTATCCCATTCATACCACCTTCCTCTTCAAAAATATTGAAACCCCAAATGCAAAATCTTATGACAAGTTTTCATTAGTATCTTTCATATTGTACTCTCAATCATTTTGAAGGTCATTGGTAATAATTTTATAACAAATGATGTATACAATACTAATTCAATTTATGTGGTTTTATTTTTCAAGAGCCAATATACAACAAAAAAATTTAACCACTCAAAACAAGATCATGGCCATTGAAACCAAATTGTGCTTTAAGCTTTAACTTTGAACTTATAAAAGGAATCATGTGAATGCAATGTAGTCCCATGTGTGAAGAATGAAATCCTTTATAATGTGATGTGTTTATGGCAAGGTAGAAAACCACTGGAAATATCAAGTTATTTTTCTTGGAGATTTAACAATGTTATGATAATTGTTTGGTAATTTGTTGATTCAATATGAAAGGAAAACACTTTCAATGGTAAAAATAGTGTTAGTATTAAACAAATGTGATGGTGAAACCTTGGCAAACTTGACTAAACAAAACACCCAACAAAAGGGGAAAGGAAGAACAAAAAAAAAGGACTTAAGTTTGAGCTAGAAACGCAAAAACCCAAAGTGGGTCACAAATGGGCAAAGGAACAAATTATGTTCCAAAGCCCCCACCGATTGCAAGAAGCATATAAAAAAGGAAAGGGAAACAAAATTTGAAAAAATAGTAAGTTTAGAAAAGCCTTCACCTACAATGACAACATGTTTCAAAATAGAATCAATATGCATTCTTTGCAAGGCTATTAACATTTTTTGCCTATAGAAGGCACATAGAACCGTTAGTGGAAGGACATTGATGTCATTTGCTAACCATGCCATATTAACACATCAATGAAAAATGTGGTCCATTTGTTCGTATAGGCATCCAAAAACCTATGTGGCATGGGGAAAATTTAGCTCCGTTAGGTGCAAATCGTGGTAAAGCCCTTCCTTTGCCTAAGCCACCACCATCATGGCCACCCCATGAAATGAAGCAACTTGAAAAACCAAATCTACTTGGGTGGGATTGATGATGAACATGTCAACCAAGGTCGAATGTCATTAATTGATAACACAATGTCAACTTGCTAATGAAAAAACAAAAAGGAAGGTGGTGGAAGGATGTGGGTTTGTTCAAGCAAAACATGAAACCCTACATCTCTTCTAATGAAAGCAAAGGCATCTTGAACTGCATTGTGGGATGTAATTCATTCCCCACCATGGGAACAATGAAAAAATTGGATCTTTTATAGGATTTAAAGGTTGGTCACAAATGCAATGAGACACTTTGAAAATTCAAATGGGGGAGGCCCAACCTGGTGTGCAACATAAAAGAGAAAAAATTGGAGGCTATATTATATGGAAAGGTGAAATGATTAGGCATAAAAAAACTAAAAATTCACCTTCGGGCCCATACAAAACTTCAAGCATGTGGTAAAAATTAAAAGCCATGTCAAATTGATGTTGGAGAAAAAATGGTCATCTAATTTATTTAAAATGTTTTTTTGAAGTTGATTTGAACACATCTCAGCAAATCGCATGAAAGGAGGAATGCATGCCACTACATTTGAAGGAAAGAAATCTTGTGTTAACCTAAAATGGGCTTGGAAGGATAATGGACCAAAATTGATGGCATTTATTGCCTCCGATAAGAATGAGCAATGATTCAATATAGGAATATGGTAGTAATGATAGGTGTAATAAATGCCCAACTCCCTAAGTAGGTTATCTACACAAATGAGCTCTATGGAAATGCGACCAATCCCCCCATGAGAGATGGGGAGAAAAAGCTATTGGTGCATTAAAGGGGTTTATAGGCAATCCAAAGAACTTGGGCCCAAAAATCTCCCAAAATTTTGCATAATGGTCAAATCAAAGGAGGAAAATTCATGCCAATAGAACATATAGGAAGGCTTTTGGGCAAAACATTTCAAGAAAAAAATCTCAAAAACAACTTGGACATCCTTTAACCTTGCAAACCCGTTTGCATGGTGAACATCCTTGTTTAATGCATCTTGTAGAAAGGGAGAAGAAAAGAAGTAGACCCATACAAGATGCCCAAAACCCTAATGTCATTTGATGGGCAACAAAAATTGATATGAAAAGAAAAATTAGGAAACAAACTAGAAGATGACTGATCCAAACACTTACAAGGTTGGACCACGAGCCCCATTGAAACCAACTAAAAAAAAAAATGGTCAAAAACAAAATGGATGATAAAGGTTGGGCCAATGATGTGAATGTCATTAACAAGGGAAAGGAAAAATATAAAAAGGAAAAACCCTTATAAAACATTGCAATGCATGAAAATGGGCCAGTGTTAAAAGGGGCCTAACAAGAAGATTGCCTTAACACATGCCTTCCAAAGAGTGGATGACTAACAAATATCCGAAAGGGGAATGGTGGTTGAAGAAAAAAGGAACCTGTTGGGCATAAAAAGGATTAAACAATTCGGAAAAGTTGAGACAATTGGATTTTTCCAGCATATTTCTTGAAAGATGGCTCTTTTGGGATGATTTTGAAGCCATTTATAACATCATTCTTGCACCCCCCTTGACCATCACATAAATGAATGAAAAAAATCATGAAATTACATACATGAAATTTTACTTGTTAATTGGTATAAAACTTCACCCACTTCTATTGATTGAATACCTCTAGAAGCTTGGCCAATGCCAAAAGCCTAATAACAACTAAAACTTGGGCAACATGGACCCCATGGACTCGTAGCAACATGGGAATTCACTTGGAAAAGTTGTGGGAAACTATTAATTAAATATTCAAGGTCAAAAAGGTTTCGCAAATGTTTGAAAACCATACCTAAAGGACCACCAACTGAAAGATGTTGTAACTCAATGAAGGCTGATTTAAAAGAATCCAAATAAATCTCCAAGTATGAGTCAAGGTGGAAATCCACAAGGAGTTTAAGTAGGGAAATTACAAATATGAAGGGTGAAATGCATAATAGTCTCAAAGGAGGTTGGGGCAAGGGCAAGGGCAAGGGCAAGGGGGGCATGAGCCCTAACAGTGTGAACATATTTTCCAACACATCATAGGGCAAGATTCCATCTAAGTTGATGTGGCAAGGGTGAAAGCAAAATTAAAAAGGCATTTCAAGAAGGGGTGTTTACCAAGGGGGTTTGAATTTTTAAAAAGCCATTGCAAATGCTTGCACCCAAATAACATGTTTTGCTTTAAATTCCTCCCAATTACCTATTAGGAATTATCATAAGCAAGCCTTAGTTTCCCTATGACCAACTGCACGACCATGAAGGGGAGGAAAAAACATCATCATAAGAATAATAAGAAAAAATTCCAAGTATGCATATAAGAAAAGTCATTAGCCAAACAATCCAAGGGAAGTTGAAAAAGAATTATACATTTTTCCTCAAAACTAAAGGGATGCATGCATACAAACAAGGACAAAGAATATCCAAATGGAAACCTCCAAGGGGGTCCGAAGCCAAAACCCATGCCCAAGGTAAAGGTGGGGGAGAAGGGGCAAGAAAGGAATTGAAAAGATGTTACTTGCTAAGCTAGGAAATAACCTAAAATGCTTAGCAATGCTTTTGATTGTTGAAAATTCAAGTTCAACTAGTTAGGTCATCATTGGTTATTAGAGTAGGAGAAAGTAACTAAATTCTTTCATTATTATTACTTTCTTTACTTATTTCAGTTGATTTTTTTTGTTAAAATTTAAGTTTAAGATGTTGAAGGTTTGGAATTTCATTTCATTATTGCAAATAATTTATGTTTTTTGGTGTGACAAAAACCTTGATGAATTAGTGATCTTATGCTCCATGTGATCATATTATTTTTGATGTCTTTGTTTATCTTGTAAGGTTAAAGCAAGATAAATTATACCAAAAAAGTAGATGTCTTCACTTTAACCTTGCACCTTTCATATAACTACCATAAAGTAGCATCAAATTATGTGAAAGTATGTGTTGAGTAGCATTAATTGGCTCTATTAAGTTTTATAAGAATAATTTCAATAAAATTAAAAGCAAATGATTTAAAAAGTAGATTAAAAAATACATTTGAAACCAATTGAAAAATATGTGTTCAAACCTACTTTTTGGTTTTGAAAATTAACAAAATTGATATGTAATAAGTTACGAAATGAAAATCAACATATGTTTTAGCGAGTCATAAAACTAAATAAATTTCCTTTTTGTAAGAACCTACTTGACACCTACTTGAAACCAAAAGCCCACAATGAAAAATAAACATCAAAGGCTACTTGTATTTTGAAAAACCTACATAATACCTACTTTTATAGTTTGAAATATGAAAATCAATGCACATTAGGGCAAACATATATGATATTTAGTCACTAAAATGAAAACATTCAATCTTCCACAATTTTATAATGGGTTTTGTTGTTATTTTAAATCTGATAATACATGTGGAAAAAATTTCAAATCATTTGGATTTGTATTGAGAGAGATATGAAGATTTGAAATTTCAACTTTAATGTAGATGCCAATCCAAATGTCGGTCCTTTTTAGAGGTGATTTTTCCTTGTAATTGTTATTGTTTATTAAAAAAAACCCTAAATTTACAAGGAATCAACACACTTCAAAAATTCATATTTATTCAAAAATGTTAAATAAAAAACATGTCATGTACTAGGACAATTATAAGTATTTATTATAACAAATTGCAAAAAAATTTGTTCTAGAATTC
>Ga0116230_10005125_pt1 | contig 12860 bp, 9 predicted proteins | sample S1TSphfallax_3_FD_88678 | JGI IMG/M metagenome (GOLD analysis project Ga0116230, IMG submission 88678) | Host-associated microbial communities from peat moss isolated from Minnesota, USA - S1T2_Fd - Sphagnum fallax MG | ecosystem: Host-associated > Plants > Peat moss > Unclassified | place: USA...
AAAACAGTTTTTAAATCGCTAATACCCATTTAGGTCTCTGAAGAGGCGACCTTAATCGTCTTCTGTATAGGCAGGCCGAGCCGCTCTCACTTTCGGATTGACGGGGGCACTGGGTTTGGGCGCGGGTTCTGACTTCTTGGCCCCCATGAAATTGATAGCCGTCGAGCCGAGCGTAGCCAGATTATTTAAGACGTCTAGGTTTTCTGATCGAGCGGGGATCTCTTCCGATTCGATGACGACCCGACCTGAACTGGTCATCTTCTGTACAGGTTGGGGTTTCCGCGTCTGTCCAGACATCAGCGTTTCCAACGCAGTCATGATCTTGATAGCCCAGGCTTCTCCGGACCATTTTCCGATCAGTTTAACTAACAGGAAGGCTAAAACGCTTAGTACGGTATTGAAGGCGATCCGAGCGTAGACCGACCAGTTGGCTGTAATGCCGGTTCCGTGGATGGAACCGTTCTTAAAGTTGACTTCATTCAATTCTAATAAGAGGTATTCGTACTTGTGCATATCTCTGATCTGATAGATCGTGAAACCACTGAAGTTTAATCCCAGATATGTCCCCACAAATTCGATTCCTAACCAGATGAAGACCAGATAGATCTTTAACTGATCGATATCTCTGTTCATATGGAGGAGACGTGAATAGTTGTGGAAGAGGACATCGATCTCCTTGAGACTCAGAGAATCCAGGTCCTTAGGCATCTGATACCCCGGGAGTTGTTCTTTCAGGTTTTGAAACTGGAGTTTCCGTTCATTTTTCAAGTAGAATTCAGTACTCTGATTCATGCCTTCGTAGTCTCGGTAGTAGAACCGAGGGACGTTGTACTCTTGGACCAACTTGGCGCTTCGACTCCCGTCTTTCCTCGTCTCTTCCTTATCTACCCCTAAGATCGTGTCGAGGAGGTGTTTATCCTGACTGGCTGTCTTGTAACGGTTCTCTCGCGTCCGGGGACTTAAGTTTCTTGGACTAAACGTAGGTCTCTGGACTTGGGGTCTCTGGACCGGACTGGGTCTCTGGACCGGACTGGGTCTCTGGACCGGACTGGGTCTCTGGACCGGACTGGGTCTCTCTACTCTCCCTTCGCGTTTACCGACCAGGTCTACCTCAGGAAGATCCAAGAAGCCCGAAGCCCGTTTATTCTTCGGACTGAGGAGATAGATCTTCTTGTACGCATCTTCTTCTGGCGGTTTCGACTCTGAATCCTCTAGTTTCTCGTTTCCTTTCAGATCATCTAAGAGGCGGGGTGATCGGTACCCCTGATACTTTTCGGCAAATTCCCTTCGCGGCTGGTCACTGCTTGTTAGCGAGACTTTAGGGTCTACTTTAGGAAAGTCCGGATTCTGTTCTTTCTTACTTCTTATGACCGTAAGGTCTGTATCGGCGATAATATACGGTTCGTCGTCACTCAGATCACTGTCCGACTCGATCTGAACATCCTCGTCGATCGGCTCGGGGAGAAAATCTTCATTGGAACCTTTCAAGTCTAAGATCGGTTGATAGTCTCTCCCTTTGTCGATCCAGCGGATCTCTTCCTTCCTGGCAAACTCCTCTTTCGTCATCTCGGTCCCGTTAATGATGACGGGGGTCGGATCGATCGGATTGGGTCTCCGGTCCGAAATCGGAACCAGATCCTCCAAGTCTAAGGTTGGGGGTTCATACAGGGCGGTCGAGGGGAGCTGTTTCACCTGTAAGATCTCTCGTTTCTTCCGATGACTGGCTTTACTGTTCTTCTTGTCTTTAGAGATCGGGAAACTGGGTTCGCCGTCCTCACCGTTCCAACTTCCTCTTACATCGTTACCGTTGGAACCCGATCGATCTGTAAAGAGAGATGTCATATTTTGAAGGGCTTCAAGTAAGTCTTTTTGGTTTAGACCTATCTGTTCAGATAGGACTCTAGAGACGTAGTTAAGCGAGGTGGTACGTCTTCTTAAACTGGGCTAACGGTTCCGTTTTAATACCTAGATCAATCGCTTTCTGGTATTTACTCCCGTCTTTCGACTTGTAGACGACGAGGGTCGTCTTCTTGGAGACTGACGTGGCCACGGTCCCGCCGTGCCGACTGATAAGATCAGCCAACTCCGGATCGCGAAAGCCTGTAAAGACGATCTTCTGACCAGCGAAACTGATCCCGGCTTCCAGAGTCGACGTTTCTTCCGTCCCGTTCTGAAAGAGGTGACGGAGATCGACAATCTCTGCCAACTGGTCGAAGAACGTCCGGAAGGCCGGCAGATGATCGACGAACTGTTGTGCATTGACCTCTCCCATCCCGTCGATCGTCAAGAGATCGTCGAAACTCATATCTTCAACGATGATCTGAGGAAAGACATCCGTGATGGCTTTCAACCGTTTGAGGCCGAAGCCTCGACCGAAGGTTAGGGATGCCGCCATCAAGGTTGGTAGATCGACCGTCTGTAACTTCTGATCTACCTGATCGAAGATCTTCCGGATACTCTTCTCCCCCAAGCCTTCGATCTGGGTCAAGGCCGTCCGATCCGCCCGTAAGAGGGTGAAGAGGTCGTCATAGCCGGCGGCAACGAAGAGGGCGGCGATGCCGTCACTGATCTGTTTGATACCTAAGATCTTAAAAAAACTACTTAATTTCTTTGTTTTTACCATAGCCGAATCGGCCTCTGTATCGACGATGATGTTGACGTGGTTCTTGTCCCAGATATACGGTAAATCCGGTTCTCCAAGAATTTCGGCCCCTTTCACCACCTTTAAGATGTAGGGGATGACGTCCCCTGATCGGGTGATCAAGACGATGGCCCCGGGTCCTAACCGGTGGGTAAAGACGTATTCAGCGTTGAAAGCGGTAGCGTGAGTAATGGTGACGTCGGCCAGGTCGACCGGTTCGATCCGGATCGTCGGGATCAGATACTTCCACTTCGACTCTTCCCAGATGACCTCGATAACTTTAGCTTCAACAGTATTTTCGAAGACCAGGGTCTTGAAGGCGAAGGCGTAGTCGGGGTTTTCGTTCGACGACGGATAGACAGCACTGGTGTCTGTGACGACGATTCCGTCGATAGCGTACGGAGATTTTAGTCTCCGTTCTTCCAGATATGCTGAAAGATCAGGAAAAGATAAGGTTTTCCAGACTTGATATGGGACGGTCGGAAACCCGTACTCCTCTAAGAGACGGAGTTGCGCCAGGGGGGTTAGGGGCGGATCGGCCACCCCGTGGCCGATAAAGTCGGTGATCTCAGCTATGGCTGGATTGGCGTGTTTAGCGTTAACGAGACCCCCCACGGCGTTCCGACTGTTCTTATAGTCACCACTCACTTGGGCGAAGGTATCGGAACGGATGATCAGTTCACCCCGGATAGCCATGTCGGGGAGGCGACCTACGATTTTCCGGGACAAAGTCGGGATGAAAGGGATCAGGTGACTGATCTCCTGCCCGTACTCCCCGTCACCCCGGGTATAGAGGGACAGGTGTCTCCCCTGTTTAACAAACAGACCAAAGATCCCATCGAGCTTATCAGAGACGACGTAGGGACCGGAATACTGCTGGATAAACTGATCTAAGGCTTTCGTTTCCGGTTTGATCTTATCTAACGACGCCGTTTCGAACGGGAGTTTAACCTTCTCTCGGTGATGGATGGGGACACCGATCTCTTTAAAGAACGGATTGGTCGGATCCCGTTCCCTCAACTTCTCCTTCATCAGGTCGAAGATCTCATCGGAGACGACCGGATCTCCCTCGTAGTAGCGTCGGGTCAAGGCTCGTAAGACGGCTGCCAAGTCGTCAAAGGATAGGGACTTAGCGACCCGATCGGGTTGTCTCTTCAGTCTACGGATTAAGTCTGGGTCCATACCGTTATGTTTCTTACCCTAGGATAAGAAAAGATAATTTCAGTTGTTTTCCCAGCTTAGAGATTCTCCTCTGGATTATTATCTTAAGAAAAAATGAACGATTCCTATGCCTATCTCAACCGACCCAGCTCAGATTCTTGGGCCAGTTCTTCAGACCAAATTAGGGATGAGAAGATCGAGATTACAGTGGAAACACCAGGTAAGAAGGGTCACATCTGGAGTTGGCTCGGTTTCCTCATCCTCTGGTTTATCGTCTTCACCGTCATCCTCTGGTTGATCTACTATTCGTTGAAACCCCCCTTCGTCATTCAGAAAGACGGAACCCAGGTCGACACAGCTAAGGTTCTCCTGGCCGCCCTCATCTCTGCCCTCATCCTGATCATCATCGTCGGCATCATCAACCTCTTCTACACCCGGTATCAGAAGAGGTAAGATCTTACCTTAAAAAAGGTAAGATTATCGGGTCTGGTCTTCCCGGTTACTTTCGATCTGTTCTTGCCGTGTCCCGGTCCCGGCAACGTTCTGCCCAGAGAAGCCTCGGATCAACTTATCTTCCTGGTACTGGGTACTGTTGGTTCGGAGGTCCTTCTCCACTTTCGTATCAAAGTAGGTGTTGGTCGGGCCCATCGTCAACCGTTGTTGCCCCGGTTCCATCGAGCCGCCCAGTTGGACCGGTTCGTAGTAGTTGGCTTGACAGGCTAATGTGAGAGCAAAATCGACGATCGCCCCCGTCTCCCGAGCCCCATTGTAGAAGGCGACAGGGAAACCGTTCCGGTAAACCATGATAAACGGGTACTGCCGGAGACCAGCCCAGTGCAGGGAGTGGCCTGCGCTGGACCTGATGTCCATGAAAGCCTGGGCCACCCGATTCTCATTAACCATGTCGATGGCGGCGAAGTGGGGACCCGGGACCTGACGAGCTACGGTAACCCAGATCTCTGCCAACTCTTTCGATTCCAGATTCTGAACGTAGAAGAGGACGAGCCAACAGCCGTCGCGCCGTAAGGTGATGGAATCTTTCTGGTCCAGATTGAAGTCGGCAGCCGTAAATCGTTCCAGATTAAGGCCGGAAACGTAGAAGAATGTGGGGAGATTAGCCCCGGCTGCCGCAACTGCATCTGATCCAGGGCTTTTCGTCGGCCCTCTGGTTGGGGTAGGTCGAGGCTGTCGTCGCCCTTGTCTCGGTTCATTTGCATTCGGATCGATGGCGTCAGGGATCTCAGACATCTTTTTTCTGATACTAAGAATTTTACAACCTAGGTTGTAAAATCTTAAGGACTTCGGATCAGGTTGAAGGACCGGTTGGGACTACCGCCTTTACCTATCGCGACAGGTCCTTTACCCGAAGGACTGGCCGAACGGAGGACCTTGGCTCGGGTCTTCTTTGTCTCTTCCCGTTTCGCTAAGAGTTTCTCCTGCATCTTCTGTCGTAAGAGGCGTTTCTTCTCTTCTTTCGTCTTTTCCTGGTACTTCTGTCGGTACATCGTAATCAGACCTTCTTCCTTCTCCATCTGACCTCTTATCGTTTCGTTCTCTGTCAGATAGTCGATGATCTGGTCGGCATCAGGAAACCCTTCCGTATCTTCGATCTCACTGACACTGGCTACGTTGAGGGAGATGATGTTCTTCGTAAAATACATGGGGAAGACGGCCCGAGTGAACTTCTTACTCTCAAAGATCCGTTCCGTCTCCGTCTGGATCTTGTTCCGGTCTTCCGGTGTCAAGGCTTCGATCGACGAAACCCGGGCTGCTTTCATAATTTTGGCCTCTACTTCCCCTTTAATCTTCATCTTCTTCTCCTGAACGAACTGGTCTAACGACCAGATCTTCTCTAGGATGTCGAACGTGCTGAATTCAGAACTGTCCTGGTAGACGTTGAACATCTTGGTTGTCCCTTCAACCAGTGTCTTGTACATCAGGGCTTTCATCTTGCCGAAACACTCCGTAAAGAAGACGTCAGGGACGACGAGATTACCGTATTTCGGATCGTGGAGGTTGTTAACGTCGATGTAATGGGTGATCAGTTTATCCAGCGTGGATCGACTGACAAAACCTTTCGCCGCAGCTTTCAAGACGTCGTTGACCGGAACAGACGTCCCATCTGGGAGGGAAATGGGACCGCCGAAGTTGGCCCGACTGATGAAGGCTTGGAAAGCCGGACCACAGTAAACGAAGGAGTTAAGACCAAGCCGTTTCTTGCCTTCCGATACGGACGGTTTAACGGAGGGTCGTCGACCCTTATTCTCGTAGTAGAGGTTGAGACTGAGCATGTTAGCGACCAGAGTATCTTTGATCTTCTTGAACTCTTTCCGATCGAGAAACAGGTAGTTGTTCCCGTGAAGGTCGTCGTCTTCCACACGGAGGGCCAGTTTCTTCTCTCCGGAACCGGTACTGGGAGCTTGACCGAGCGCTTCGGCGATGGCCAGAGCGTACATCAGATCGTCGATGTTCTGCTGGTTTAACTCCCGAAACTTGGCTGTTTTGACGCCTTTGAACTCGTCGAGTTTCGATCGTCTCTCGGTTGGTCGGTCAGTAGAAAGGCTTTGATTCATCATTTTAAGGGATAATCCGGTAGCTTTAGGAAGATTTTTCTTTCAATTTTTTCCCTTTTAATAGAGGACAGCGGAGTCTCTCCTCTGTCTCTCTGAAGAGATGAGGAAGAAGTAACCCTTTAAATAAGATCTGCAAGTAGAGGAAAAAGGGTACGATGGCGATCGCGGCGAGTAAAGCGGACATCAATTCGATGACGAGTTTCCAGAAACTCCTCCACGAAGCAGAGATGGAGGAACCGATCCAAACGATCTTCCATCGGGATTTTATCAAATCGACCTGGTACGCCGTAGCCTCGGAGAAACTGGAACGGAAAGACAACACGGGAGATGAACAGGTCATCTATAAGGTCAACCCGTCTTTCCACCGGTTGATGAGCACCAAACTCTGTTTTACCACCCCTGTTATCCGTGTTAAACCCAAGTTTTCCGGAAAAGTTAAGGTCGCTTGGTGTCACAATCTCGGAACCAATGTTGTTCTGAAGGCGTCTTTCGCCGAAGACGATCAGATCTTCCATACGATCGATAATACGTGGCTCGACATCTATCCTCAGTTCTATGAGAGACCAGGAGCGGGCATGCGGGAGAACTATAATATCGGGGTCGGTAACGTCGAAATCCTGGAAAACTTCAGTGAAAACCTACCGGCCTATCCGATCAGTGTCGACCAGGTCTGGTACTATTCGATGGATTCGGCCTTATCTTTCCCCATCTTCTTCAAGAACAGTCAGACCCGAGCCGAACACCGGTATACGTTCCGTCGGTCTGTAGCTAGTCTCCTCCGAGTCAAGAAACTGAAGGAGAACGGTGATCCGAATAATCCCCAAGACTGGGAAGACATCATCAAAGGGATCCACAAGTACCTGAACATCAAAGCCGATCAGAAGATGCCCATTCCGGAACTCTGGGGAAAGTACGTCTATACGGGGTATAATGAGATGGAGTTCTACAAGAACTTCTGTTCCGGTTCCGATACGTACACGTACTTTACCCGAGACGTCGTCTGTTGTGACGATTTTGAACACCGATCCTACGGCGATCAAGTCTCCATCAACCTCTCCTGTAAGTATCCGACGTTAGCCATGTTCTGGGTGGCGGAGAATCAGATTGCCAAACTGAAACACAACTACTCCAACTATACGACCAATTCTGACGATTTATACACCGGCTGGCCCGTTATCAAGAACGTGGAGATGATCTACCAGAGTTCGGGTGAACGACGCCTGGAGATGATGTTCAACCACCACTTCTCCATCGATGAAGCCCGAGCCAACTTCCCCAGCAGTCCGAGTGAGCGGGGCTACAACTGTTACTCCTTCTGTAACGACTCCTGTAACTACAACGCCGAACCTGGTCTGGTCTTCGATGGCCTGAACTGTAAGATTATCTTCCGCCTGAGTGACGGTAATATCATGTCGTCGATCCACGAGAACCAGATCGAAGACGAATCGGACGACGAAGACCTCGATCCCGACTTGAGTCACGAGATGGAACGGTACAAGAACTTAGCCTTAAATAAGGATAGTCCCACCTTCATCGTTCGGGTCCGCCTCTTGATCGTCAAGAAGTTGACCGTCCTCCTCTCCGAAAAAGGGGATTATAAGATGGAAATCAGTATGTAACCACGTCTGTTTAGGAACAGACGTGACCTGCCGCCTTACTCTAAGCCGGTGTAGAGCATGAAAGCTTCGATCTGGACGACCGTATCGGCCAGATCGTCCTTCTTGGTCTTGAAACAGTGGTGCATGACCTGGAGACTCCACGTGTCTCCCCGGTCCGTTAAGAGTTGGGTCGCTTTCTCGATCGCTTCCTTCTTCGGATCGGATCCTTTGGGGAACTGGAAGACCTTCCCCTTCAGTTTCGGGTCGATTTCGATGATACTGGGACAGAGGGGGGCATCCTGTAACTTGAGCATAAAGTAGGTCAAGATGTGCTGACAGATCTTCAGACACTTGATGTTGACGGTCATCTGACGTTCCACAATGATGTAGTGACACGTCGGATACTGATCGGCGTACTGGTCGAGGAACCGGACGATGTTGCGGAACGTATGGTTGATCAGGTGGGATCCTTCCATAACTTCCTCAAAAACATTGGTCTTATCAAAGACTTTCGGTACGATCAGACCGGGATGGCGACTCACCTTCTTGTACCGCTTCTCAATCCGGATAGCCAGATTGACTGTCGCCGGGTCGATCGAAACGACTTTGATGTAGTCTTGGGTCCAGAGTCGATCTTTCCGGTTAGACGTGTGGATGTAGTACTCGTTGTAAGGGGTCTTATCGAGCTTAGGAAAGCGGAAAGCCATCTTTTTAGGAAGAGATCTTACCTTTAGATTTATCTCTTAAAACTCGGATCAAGGAAAATATCTGAATTTTTAAATGCAATACGACGGTTACCTCTCCGGTCCGATCAGTTTTTTCAAGTTTATTTTAAATGGAGTAACCTTCTACTTTTTTGGAGAAAGTCACAATATGAGAAAAATAGTTCCTTGTGTTAACAGATCAGTCGATATCCGAGAGTATATGCAACTCTTCTTCGATCAGATTGTAAGAGAAAAGAAGGCCTCATTTATCGATGTCTATACAGAATACGGGGCCGACTGGGATAAACCAGAACGGAGAACGCCGATCCATCTAACGACTGGATTGATCTACGACTGTCTAGATAAAGAAATTCATCTGGATATAAGAAGGGTAACGCCCTGTTCTTATAAGAAAAGAGTTAGAGCAATCTTCTTAGATATCCGGAAAAGTAAAGATGGAAGAAAGAAACGGAGTACGTCAAATGTCGTTCACTATTCAGCATTAGCTGAGACGTATGAGATGAGAATCAATATCAACTACGAAACGTTTATTGAAAACGTAAAATCTCTGTTTTCAAAGGCTAAAGAATTTTTTAAGAACCTTTTAGGGTACGAAAAGGTCGATCCCCTCTTCCTAACGGAAGAGGAAACTGAGATTATCAACGAACAGTTCTTTCCTCCGTCTTTACAAGAAGCCTTCGACAAGGACATTGAGATCGTGTATGAAAACCTGGTTAAGAAAGACCTGTTACAGGAAGATCTGGAAACGACGTTAAACGGAACGTATAACCAGAAGATGTACAACATGATCAGTTCAGATGCAGAAACATATACGAAGATCTTCCGATCGGGGAAGAATAACGTTATTTATCGACAGTTTAAACTGTTAGAAGAAGAGGAAGATTTTGCTGGTAAGTCGGGGAAAGTCTTGGCTGATCATATCCGAACGTATCTTCTTGACACTTATAGTGTCAGGTATGAGGCTCTGGCATCTAAACGTCAGAGATTTAGAGACTTATATGAACAGACACCCCGACCATACTACCAGCTCTGGTCGGTCTGGTTACAGTTCTATCAGGAAGCGGTTGTTCCCTTAGATAGTCTGAAGATGGATGCTTACCTCTTACCACAACTCTTTATCCGGAAAAAGAAGAATTCAGCTTCGATTAAAATGATTGTAACCGGTTCAAGTCATACTGATTTTTACATCTCTTTCTTCCAAACAGTCTTTCCAGCCATGACTTTTGAGAAGTTTCATCCAATCCAGATAGATCAAGGGAATTCAGGGAAGGTAAACGGCTGTATCGATCTTACAGATGTATCATCGTCAGACCAGTTTTCCTACTCTTCCTAAAAAGTGAATATCCCATAAGATAGAGAGGGTGTCAGACTATAAATAGGAGCGTTTGACAAAAATACATTAGATGGAGACGAGGTTTGTCTCCCTAGAAATCTCAGTTTACCTTTCTGCTTAGGGAAGATCGTAAGAACTGTTCTTACGAAGAAAAATCTATCTGGGTTGCTAGTCCGGTCAGTCTTCCAGCTCTTCCAGGTTGGGAAGAGCGTAGATCTCAAACTTTCCGAACGTGGAGATGGTCGTCTCGATCTTCAACGGCAGACCATACGCGTAGTAGATCTTCAACATGGCGCCGTTAGAGCTGATGTTGTTGATCTTAGCTAAGGCTTTGATCGTGTCGGCTGAGATCGAGTAGACCGTGTTCTGATACGTCTCCGATTCTGGGGAGTTCAACCGGTAGACGGGGGTGCAGTCGTAGTACTGGTTGAACTTAATGACTTCACTGGCGTCGATGGCGTCGATGATCATCTTGTCGTTCCGACCTTCGATCCGAACACGACGGGCTTTCCGGTTCTGGACTCGACTACAGAAGACAGAGAATTCTTTGGCCTGGATGGTCACGTTGGGGTGACTCGGATACTTGTATTCCGTCTCATTAACCTCTAGAGGGGAGTAGTTCCGGTTGGTGATGGTAACGAATTCAGAGCCGCCACACTGTTTACTGGCTGAACTCCCCTTGATGTGTTCGATGTTGATGTACGTCTGTTCCTTCAACTGGTAGATTCTAAGACCGTCTTTCCTCTCCACTTTACTGGCCAGGTGCATCTCGTCTGTGGGGAAACTGACGGTATAGAAGTCTTTCAGTGTTCCGTCTTCGTTTCTGGCGTTGTAGACGTAGTCACTGATACAGTCGGTAAAAAACTCCTGTTTGTAACCGACTTTCTGACCTTCGTTCACAAATTCGATCAAGATTCGATCTTTCATCAGTTTCATCACCACTTCGCTGACTTCAGCGTTGGCCAAAGCCATACAGTAGCGGAAATTATAGGCTTCTTGGAAAACGATCATGAAGACGTACCGGTCAGGGTCGATGTAACTGGTCATTTTTAAGACAGGGACCTAGACGTTTTTAAGATGTCCATCTTAAAAAGATTATTTCAAGAAGAGTTTTTCGTTTCTATAAAGATGTCCAGATCGGACATTTCCAATTTATATCGACCATTACCTGAAGATTGGAACGACATAAAAAGAAACTTTACTGTTAAAGTCTATTTTGATTATGCTTCTCTAACTACTAAGATAGAGAAGCTTTTTCTAACGTGGTTCTACTACCAGTATGATTGGCAAAAATTAAAGGATACAAAACTAAATGATAATCTTACGACTTATAAGGATTTTATAGAAATGATCTCACATAATATTGATAAATTATTTAATTATAAAAGTATAAGTAATAATTATAAAGAAGATAATGCTAAAGAATCATCTAATTCTTCATGGTTTACGACTTTAAAGAATAAAAGAAATTCTTTCGATAAAGTTAAAGTAAACAATATATTAAAAAGCAATTATAATGGTTTTACAATGAAAAATACACATTATAATAAGATTAAATCTTATTTTAAAGATTATCTGTTAGCTGAACCTACAATCGAGTTTAATGAAGAAGATAAAACCTTAATTGATAAGTTTTTTGATTTAGATTTAGATAAGTATAAACTTATTTTAAAAAAGATATTTAAAAGATCACCTGAAAATCTAGATGACGCATATAGTGAAATATACCGTTTACTGATCGAATTTATCGTTTGGAAAGATGATGAGAAGTTTAATTTAGATGATAAAAATAGTTATGATCCTGCCTTTTTATTTTTTTTACAGAAAAAATATTCAGAGAAAAAAATGAGTAAATCTAATGACGTTATAATTGAATCTAAGACTTCTGTACCTACGTCTACTACATCTGAGTCTACTACATCTGAGTCTACTACATCTGAGATTCCTGCATCTGATAAAATAGACTGGTCTAAAGAATCTGAGGCTACTGAATCTGAGGCTAATACATCTCTGTCTAATACATCTGAGGCTACTGCATCTACGTCTACTACATCTCCGACTGATGAATCTAAGACTACTGCATCTGAGGCTACTGCATCTGGGTCTACTGCATCTGAGGCTACTGCATCTGGGTCTACTGCATCTGGGTCTACTGCACCTACGCCTAATGCATCTACGCCTCCTGCATCTGGGTCTACTGCACCTCCGCCTACTGCATCTGGGTCTACTGCACCTACGCCTACTGAATCTAAATCTTCTACATCTAAGTCTACTAAATCTAAATCTTCTACATCTAAGTCTACTAAATCTTCAAATGAAAATGTCAAAAATACCTTTTTCGCGGAAATTGTTAACAATATAAATAATATTTTAAATGAAATGATTAATAATCTTAAAAATATTAATACAAATTATATTAATATCGCTAAAAGATTTATTGAAGTAATTAATGGTGAAATTGATAATAGAATTCCAAATATAATTAAGAGAAGTAAGGATAAAATCAACGAAGCTATCGACGACATTATTAAAGTTAAATTACAAATTGATATTTTATTCAAAGATTATATAAAAAATCTTTTAGTTAAAAAAGTAAGTAAAAAAAACTTAAACGTATTGATAAGTAATGCAAATAATTTTAATTTATCTACCGTTAAAATTTATCTTAATTATTTTAAAGACCAAAAAAATATTATATCACCGTATTTTTATACTTTTTTTTATAATTGTCTTAAACGATTTATGTCCCTATTAATAGATGAAACTTTGTTAAATAACAACAAAAAATTTTTAATCAAAAAATTAAATTTATTTTTAACTTTTAGTCAA
>Ga0116230_10005126_pt1 | contig 12855 bp, 9 predicted proteins | sample S1TSphfallax_3_FD_88678 | JGI IMG/M metagenome (GOLD analysis project Ga0116230, IMG submission 88678) | Host-associated microbial communities from peat moss isolated from Minnesota, USA - S1T2_Fd - Sphagnum fallax MG | ecosystem: Host-associated > Plants > Peat moss > Unclassified | place: USA...
GATTATGTTGTGATTATGTTGCAATTACATTCTATAATGACTACATGTGAATTCTTATTTTTTATTTCTTTGATTTTTTGGTATTATTCAAAAATAAATAAATAAGTAGAATAATTTATTAACTAATTCTTACTACAATAAATTAATAAATTACATAAATAAATATACATAATGCTAATTATAATTTATATTAAAAAAATCAATAACTAAAATTTAAATCACATATTTAATTAATTTACGACTTTACAAAGTCCAAAAATGCAAACACAAAATTTAGATTGTTAAAATTTTGAACCTTTCAAATATAAATATGACTTGATGGCCACCAACCCGGTTATGCCTACAAAAGAAAATATCAAAATTTAATCAATTGGAATATCAAATTAATGTAACTTACATCAATGATACAAATTAAGCCTTGTGACCACCAAGTTGATAAAAAATTTAATCTTGAGCCTTGGTGTCCACCATGTTATTAATTAGAAATTAGAAATTCAAAAAAATTGCACAATTAACAAAATCCAAATTTGACCATAGATAAATGAACTTTATTAAACAATTCACACCAGGTTCATTGAACACAAAGGAGTTCCTCAATGGTATATATACAAATTTGAAAATAATCAACATTGGGCCATCACAAAATATGGAAAATACACAATTTGAAAGCATTTAAAAAAAAAATCTTTAAATAACATTGCTCTCAATCTTAAGGATAAATTTAATTCCTTTTAGTATTAAACCTTTTGTGATTGTCCATCATCAAATAAGCGATTACATCTTCCTCAACTCAAAATACGAATCATAGTGGTCAACATCGATTTATCCTTTTTCGAACTACAAATGACATTGCATAATCTAGGAAAAACAATCCAATCCAAATGCAAATGATAATGAGTAGTATTAATGAAAACATTATAAAGTTACAACATAAAAAATGGAAAAATGAAAGGTTTTAGGGTACACACTTAAAAGGGGTTGTGTATTATGAACATCCCCATTGTCATTGTTCATATACTACAAGAACCAATAATTATTTTGCAAAATAGAACTTAAACAAGGCTTAGAATATCTTTGCATAATGTCATGATGAACTTGAACCATTTTTGCCATTAGCAATCCAATCAAAATAGGCCACAAACAAGATGACAAAACCAACCATTGCACTTTAGTTTTTAACAACAACTTTCCTTTAAAGGACTTGAGGAAAAGACCACTCCAATTTGGATTCCCAAGTGCCTTGTTGGGTTCATCGTCAATGAGTAACATTCGATCTCCCTTCCCATAAGGTAGATTATGGCAAGCATAAAACACATGTTTCAAATCCTTTAAATAATAAAAGGACCTTAATGTAATTATGTTAGAAATCTTGGAACATTGTTCATGGCCCCAAATAAACACAAATTGATCCAAAAACTTTTCTAACATCAACATTGGAAGAACTTCTAACACGTCCTCAAGCTTCATACAAGACCAAATTGCAACGTAAAAGTTTTCAAATATTGTGGGAAAGAAATGCTCCACTCCAACTTTAACTTCCACTTTCATCAAATCAATATTTATGTTAAACACTCAAACATTCCCTTGTAGAACAACACATTGTGGGAAATAACACAACACACCATTCACGCTAAGAATTAACAATTTTTTGGGTTTAACAACTTGTGAATGTAACCATGAACACATTGAATGGCCTCTGACAATTACATCTTGCCCCAAGGAAACATTGAACTACAACAACAACAAAATGATTTGTTAGTAAACATGTGAAAACTTCATTCAATGACAATTGTTTTTGAAAAGAACCTCATAAAGTGGTCTAAAGCTCATAAAGAAATTGCCTTCGTGATTTTGTAATTGGGATCACTATGATTTATACTTTTAATAATCTCGAAAAGATAACATTTTGCATAACTTTGGACATTAAATTGAGAGGAGGCCAATGACACCAAATAAAAAGCATGGTGGAGAGTAAATAGTTTCCATTGGTACAAGAATTGTCAAATGACTCTAAAAAAATGGCACTATAAGAATCATTAAACATAAATTTGTATGTCGTATCATTATGAGCAAAGTGTTCCTAGCATGTGTGTCATGAAATCTTGAAAAAAAAATCTAGATTTTCATGGAAAATAGGCCTTTCAATATTAACCTCAAGAAAATGATCATTTTTCTAGCAAGACTTTTGTCCAAAAACCCTTGAAGGATTAAAAAAAAAGTGTTTCATGCTTGATTTGATCCAAATATTTGTTGATGTTGTGACATTGGGCTGTAAACCATATATATATTATGAACCAAGAAAAATATGTTCTTAAGAAATCTTTTAATCCAAGCCTTAATATAAAAAAGAAGATGTAACCATTTGTGTATGAAATACCTTGAACCGTTTTGCCACCAAAACCCCATTTAGGTCAAAGATTACATGCAATCCACTCACCTTTACCAAAGGTGAACGTAGTACATTAAATTCAAAGGGAACAACAAAGGTGGAAGGGATGTCATTTTATTTTGTTTTCAAAGGAATGAAGGTTGAAAATTCAACAACTTTCTTATCACTAGATCTTGGAGGACTAGAAATTTGATCATGTGGAAAGAATGAAACCAAAAGAAAATGAATCAAAAAATATTATGAATGAACAACAAAAACTTGAATAGTAGGAGAATGTTGAATTTGAAAATTGATTACAAATTACTCACTTAAAGGTCCCCTTCTTCAAGGTAATGAACAAAAGTAGAAAGTCTAGAATAACCCAATCCAAGATATTCCCTCCCCACATCTTTTTCCAATAACTAAATAATGTTAGGAAGAACTTGCTCGCCTTCCCAAAAAAGGTCCAAGCTTAAATCTGAACATTTGCAAGCAACTAGTTAACCTATGCGTATATCTCTAGGTTTAAATCCTTCATTTCGAATTTCCATTCTCGATGACTCCATGACTTGATTAAGATTCACATGATAATTTGCATTTAAAATAGAAACAAGAAAAATCCATGAAATATTAGAATGGAAAAATTCATAGAATATAATAATAATTAACATTATAAGATCCCATTTTTAGTTTTTAAAAGTGTGAAATATTTAAAAAAGAAATAGGCGTACAAAAGTTAAAAAAACAAATGTTATTCCTTTCATGGCATATGAGAAGAAAAACTAGGAAACACAGATTCACCTATTCGAACACCTTTGATAATGAAACGCATGTAAGGACAATAAAACAATTATTAATGCACATGCAAAGACAAAAAAAAAACCACTTTCTTTCACCTAGTGGCCACGATGCATATAAAAAAAAAACACATCAACTTGAATGCATAGCTAAACCTAACCCACAATTTCTAGTTCCAAGGCATACATACAAAAAACAAAACAATTATTAAAACACACTTGGCGGTTGTAGCCATACCTACATTTTGTAGAAGAGTGATGCCCATACCTACCAAGTGTACAAACAAAAAACAAAGGAGAGACTAACCCACACTTAATGATTGCTAGGCATATAAATAGAAAACAAAGGATGAACTAACCCACACCTAGTGATCGCCAAACATACAAATAAGAAAATAAATGAGGAACTAACTCATGCTTAGCAATTGCTAAATGTACCCCCATTTTGCAAAAGAATCATGCTTGATGCCTAAACCAATGCTTGGTAATTATTAAACGTACAAGCAAAAAACAAAAAAAAAACTAACCCAAGCTTAACGGCCACAATGTTTACCTAAAAAAAACACAACCACCATTCATTAATACTTGGTGGCCATTAGATGTACATTAAAAAACACACACAAACTATGAACCCACATGAAGGGAAAAAATTGGAACAATAGAAAAAACTCTTACATTTATTCATTCCCTTATACTTGCAACCAAACATCAAGAGACTTATCTAAAGCTTGGAAACCTTTAGTCCAAAATCTAATTGAACATTGAAAATGAAAAACCAAAAAAGAAAAAATTGCAAATAAATAAGTATTAAAAAAATTTACCATGTTAATCACAATTTTGTAAACCATAGTTGCTTCTTTACATCTAAGATGGAACATTAAACAATAATATTTTTATTAATTATTATTCTAGTAAGTTATGTACATTATTCAACTAATTACTATAATATCTTTAATCATGACAATTTTTTATCATTTGATTTATAAAGGGCTTAAAGTTTATGTAGGTGCAATATTTCATAGAATTTCACCAAGCTCTTGTTCTTGCTTGCATTCATCTATAACCCTATTTTGAGCGTTAATTGATGAGGTTATTAATGCATGTGTGTGATTGAAGTGTTGAGGGAAAGTAGGGGGTCACCATTAACCTACCCAATGATTTGACAAGTTCCATCCATTTTTTTTTCTTGAGCCATGGATTATTTATGTTGAAGTTTTTTGAGGTTCGATTTTGATTGTTAAATGGTTTGGAAGATTTATTAGCTTTTTTCACATACCTTTTCCTAATTTTATCAACAAGAGATGGTCAAAGAGGAGGCTCACTTCCTTCCATATCGTCTTCCAAATCAATGTTCCCACTTGTTTGAACTCCAGTAGTGATATGTGTGAATCATACCAACACAACCATGTGCGGTAGTCTCAATTTTTAAGAATTACAATAGAGATATTTGGGTGTGGTAAGGCTATTAGGGGTTTTTAGTAACTTCATGTTAAAATAAGGAATGATTAATGCACATGATTACATGAGGGGTTGTGAGGCAACTTTTTGGCCCTCTACTTCCGGTTTCATGAGGTAACAATATTTGAAAGTACATATGTTATCGGTGAAAGAAAAATGCAAGTGTGTTTCTAGATGTTAAATAACGTTTGTAGTTCAATCCAAGTAGCTTGCTTCCTATGCATCAATCACAACTTAGAATTGATAGATACATTTTCCAAGTTCAACATGCCAAATCCTAGAATTTTATGTTAAATTGTCATTCATTTAAACCAACTTTTAAAGGTTCAACATCATGTTTAACTTGGCTATAGACCACTAGTCACTTAAAATATTATTTTTAACACATATGTCATCCAAATTTAGCTTGCCTTATCTCCTTAGAAATCTAACTACAAGGTGCACCTTTCTACCAAATTCTAAGCTCTATAGCTAAACCAGTAGTAAGTTATGTTACCAAACTCGAGAGGGTTTTACGAAGTAGGAAGTTTAACTTGGCTACAGACCACCAATCACTTAAAATACTATTTTTAACACATATGTTATTCAAATCTAGCTTTCCTTAGCTCTTTAAAAAGCTAACTCCAAGGCACACATTTTTATCAAATCCTAAGCTTTGTAGCTAAACCAGTAGTAAAATATGTTACCAAACCCGAAAGGGTTTGTAAAGTTCTTTTAAAATTTGAAGCTTCCAACAATATCCCTATTTACTTCCATTTTTTCAAAACTACTACCACCTTCCAATCTACTCTCCCTCTTTGTACCATCTACCAAGGACTACTCATTCTTCTTCTACCCAAAAAGGTTGTGGGGGCAAGTTTTCTCAAGATTTGAGTTGAAAATTATGTCCGGAAAAGAAAGCTCCAAATGATTCAACTTTGCCCTTTTAAAGAGAAGGAAGGAGGTGAAGGAAGATCCCCACTTGGTGACCAATGAAAAGAGAAGGAGAAGGTTCCCATGTTTGGTGGCTAATGGAAGGAGAATGAGAAGGTTCCCATGCTTGGAGGCCAATGGAAGGAGAAGGAAAAGGTTTTTTTTCACCTCTTCCCACTTTCCCCCTAAACAACTTTACTTAGACCTTCGTTTTTTTTCCTTTGATATTAAGGTTTTACTTTACCATGGTTCTAGGTTGTTATTTACACATCTTTTCCTTTTTCCTTGGCCTATAAATTATGATTGCACATTTTGATGTCACAAGTCCCCCACACATTCATTGTCGATTCGATCTAATTCAAAATCTCTTATCTTTTCCTTGAAATTATGGCATTACGTAAGGTCACATTTTATGGGCCTCAAGTTGCACAAGTGAATGAAAAGCCGGCCCCCGAGTCATTTTTAGATTTGACGTTGACGTAACATCTTTATGATGAAGCCCCCCAACTGTGAGAGGTGTGCGGTCGTCTTGAAGTTGATCCCCCTCAAGCTTGGTACTATCACATTTCTCCGAACTCTCACACCTTAGTGATTTTGTTGCAGGTCAACCTCGCTTCTAGCGATCAACCTGAAATCATTTGTGAAAGTTGTTACGAGACTAAAGATACCTCCATCTTTGCATGGTCTTTAATTCCTAGTGTTGGACACTATCATTGGTTGCACGGTTCAATTCGCCGACTACTTCCTAATAGCAAGGTGGACTACCTAGTTTGCATCATTTGACACATCTTAAATTTCTTGCAATTATGAACTATTATTGCGACATAGACCATGACACCGCATGTAATTGTAGCTCCTTGTTGAGCTTAACCATAATTTAAATAAATGTTCCATTCAATGTCGCCATTACCACCCTATCCCCTTGTTTATTTATTCATTAAGTTGTTTTGAATTAATCGTATGCTTATAAGGCTTGAAGATTGTTGTATCTCTATTGGACCTTTCATTGACCCCTTCTCATCTGCTTCATAAATCCCAAACATCTTTGTTATTCACTAAATACTAGAACAAAACCAATGTTTTGTTGCACACCATGAATTTTGGTGTGTGTTTCTACCCCCAACCCTTTAGAGATTTCCCACACCTAATTACACCATTGAGGTTTTAAAATTATGGTTTACTAGCTTTTTATTGAAGAAAAAAATTAAGCTAACCAATACCTTATTTCAAAAAAGAAAACAACCCCCTTACACAACTGTGCCCATTCATCATCCCCTATTTTAATATGAAGTTGTTAAAAACCCCTAATAACCTCATCACATTCGAATATCCCCAATGCAACTCTAAAAATTTGAGACTACCGGCCATGGCTATGTCAATATGGTTCATAGGGGTTGTTTTTTTTGAAATTTGATATTAGATGAATGAGGTTTAGGGTTAATTCTTTTCTTTAACAAAAGTTGGTAATCATAGTTTTAGAACTTCAGTTGTGTGATTAAGGGTGAAAAATCTCTAGAGGGTTGGGGTTAGAAGTAGTTGTTAAAATTTGTAATGTTAGGCAAAACATTGGTCTTGTTCTGGTATTTAGTGGGTAGTCGTGTAACTGAGGATGTTTGAGATTCGTGAAACAATTGATGGGGGTGTCAATGAAAGGTCCAATGGAGGTAGAATAATCTTCAAACATCGTAAGTGTGAAATTAATTCGAGACAACATAACAATAAATAGTGTGATAGGGTGGCAATGGTAACATGGATTTCATGATGAATGAAGCTTTTATTCAAGTTATAGATAAGCTCCATGACGAACTACAATTACATGTTGAGTCTTGGGCTATGCCATAATGATAGTTCACAATTGTAAAAAATCTAGGATGCGTGAATGGTGTGAACTAAGTAATCCGCCTTGCTATTAAGAGGCAATTGACGAATTGGACCATGCAACCAATGATAGTGTCTAACGCCAGGAATTGAAGACCATGCGAAGATGGAAGTGTCTTTAGTTTTGTAAGAATTTTGGTAGATTGTTTTAGGTTGATCACCAAAAGTGGGGTCGATTTATAACAAAATCACTAAGGTGTGAGAGTTTGGAAAAATGCAATAATACCAAGCTTAAGGGGGTTCAACTTTAAAACAAGGGCACACCTCTAATGGTTTGGGATTTTCATCACAAGGATGTTGGGTCAACGTCAAATCCAGGGATGACTCTCGAGGTGGTTTTTCATTTACTTGTGCAACTTAAGGCCCATAAGATGTGGTCATATGCAACGCCATGAATTCAAAGAAATGAAAAAAAAACTTCAATTTTTAGTCAATTTGACGATGAATGTGTGGAAGATTTATTACATTAAGATGCGTGGTTGTAATTTATAAGTCAAGGAAAAGGAAGGAAAGGTGTAAGTACTGGTTTAGAACCATGGTAACATAAAACCTTAAAATCAATGGAAAAAAAAAAGGTTTAAATCAAATTTGTTGGGGAAAAATGAAAAGGGGTGAAAATGATGTTTCTCCTTTTCCGTCCAAGGGCCATTAAGCATTGGAACCTTCCATTGGTCCAACATTTGAACCTTCTAAGGGCCACTAATCATTGAAACCTTCCATTGGCCACCGAATTGAGGTCTTCTTTCACCTCCCTCTTCTCCTTTTATTTAAAGTAATGAATTTGGATCATTTGGGCTTTCTTTTTCAAACTTAATTTTCGATTTGAGTCTTTGAAATCTTATTCTTATAGCTTTCCTTGGGAGGAGGAGAGTGATTAATCTTAATAGATGGTAGAAAGAAGGAGAATAAATGACACACCTCCAAGCTCTTTGATGGACTCAACTACGAGTCCAAAGGTGAAGACAATGGAAGAAGAAAGAGTTGGGGCGTGTTCTTTAGCTCACAACACTTTGGGGGTAGAAGGGCATGTTGGAGCTCCAGGATCAAGATTAGGAAGATTAACAAACAAATCAATTACTCACATAAACCTACACAAACCAAAAAACAAGTTGGTTAATGCATAGTTGGAACACCTTTGGTGCACGAACGAGCCACGAGCAAACACAAACTCACAAGATTCACCATGGTGTAGACTTGGGGGAAGCCACCACCTTCCCCCCTATAATATACTCTGTGCCTAGCCATGGGACCAACACCTAAATGTCATTTTGTCTCAAGACTTCCACTTGGGAGTCTTGAAATTCCCAAAGTTGAGACTCCCACAACTTTGAGAGCCCATAACTTTGTGTGCAGACGTCTAATTGAAGTTAGGTTTCAAGCAAAGTTGTAGCCATTGTCAAGATCTTTTCAACGATATGTGACATGTCACTTGCACACAAGGAAATTGGGGCGATTCCCGACTTTTAGTGGTCGGGAGTCAAATTGTCCATTTGACTCCTGGCTTTTCTTTTGGCCATAACTTGTGTTTTAAGTGTCTAAATGGGTCATGTGAACCCATTTTAGACATTTAAGTTCCAAAATCTTTTCAATGTTATAAAAAATTCTTCAATCCAATGGGTTTTGACCCTTGTAATTGCTTTTTGAAGATTTGGGAATCCATTGGGATTCTAATTCCCAAAGTGGAAGTTCACTTTGGAGTGTGGAGGTTCATCCCCTCACATTCTCTCACACTTTCGGGAATATGAAATGTGACTCCCGGGCTTCACTCTTGGCCCGCACCTTCGCAAGCCTTTGCCTTGGTCGTGAGCCAAAGGCTAGGGTTGTGACAATAGATTGGAATATAATAGTACCTTTCGAATAATGGAAGTGAGTAAGGGTAGTTTTGGAAGCTTGAAATCTTATGGAAATTTCACAAGACCTCTTGGGTTTTGTGACATAGTTTTTTCATGATTTAGGTGTAAAGCTTGAAATTTGGTAGGTAGGTGCACCCTAAAGTTAGCTTTCTAATGAATTAATGCAAGCTAGATTTGAATATATTATGGGATGGCAATGATGTTTTTAGTAATTAAAGGTTTGTTGTCAAGTTGAGATTTTTGCTTTCGTGAGACCCTTTTGAGTTCTATGCCACAACTTTTTATTGATTTAAGTGCAGAGCTTGAAATTTGGTAAGCAAATGCGCCTTGTAGCTAACTTTCCATTGAATTAAGAGAAGCTAGATTTGGATAACGTATGTGATAGGAACAATGTTTTGAATGACTAAAAGTTTATTATCAGGTTGAATTTTTACTTTCATGAAACTCTTTTGAGTTCTATGGCACAATGTTTTACTAATTTGGGTGTAGAGTTTGAAATTCAGTAAGCAAATGCATCTTGTAGCTAACTTTTTAATGAACTAATGTAAGTTAGATTCAAATAATGTATGTGATAGGAACAAAATTTTAACTGACTAGAGGTGTGCTATCAAGTTAAACATAATGTCAAATCCTTAAAAGTTGATTTATGTGGGTGACAATTTAACATAAAGTCTTAGGATTTGGAATGTTTGAACTTAAAAATTATATTTCTCAATTCCAAATCATAAATGATGCATAGGAGGCAAACTATTTGTTTTCAATGACTAACACAAATTAAAATCTAAATATACATTTTGCATTTTTCCTTCACCAGTAGCATATGTATTTCCAAGTATACTCACCTCATAAAACCAGGAATAGAGGGACAAAAAGTCACCTTTTGATAGGCATAATTTCATGATTCACCTTAATTGCCATATTTTTCATTGAAATTTTAAAATTCATACATAGATAGATAAACGCAATGGTTTTGTAGTTATTATGCCTGTTGAGATCATGAGGGATGATTTCAAAGATTTTACATTTATGCTCCTACATCTTGTGAGGATAAAAAATGTGAAATTTAGGAAGTGAGATGAAAAAATAATGACAATCATTACACACAAACAAGTTAAATTGTTCAACTTGGACTTATCAAACAAATATAGGTCACAAATCCCTTGCCAAAGATGCTTAGACATACCATATTGCTATTTAATAATGGCTTTCAAAATTTTGATAGTGCCTTCAAGCATATTGAATTTCAGTATAAATGGCAGTTTAAAAAAAAAGGAGAAACTACATTACTTGTGAAGGTAATTTTTTGTTCCCCAAAAAATCAAGTTGCATGGACTTCCTAATCCTCCCCATGAATGGGCATGCATAAAAGAGTACATGTTCTTTCATGATGCTTGCCATTGATCTTAGAACTTCTACTCTTTTGCGGCCATATATTGCCCAAACTTGAATTGTAGCTTCATAATGAAAACTAATTTTATGACAATTGACAAAACAAATTTGGATGATTCACAATCACAAAGGTGAAACAATGCCTTGAAAGTCACCTTGGCATTCAATAATGCATTAAGAAACAACTACTAGTTCAAACCTTTCCACACAATAGGGATCTCTTTGGTTGTGTGTGTGGTTGAGACAACATCAATAGTACTCATGGTATTGTTCTACAGATATGAGACCATCTCCTTTTTGTCAACAACATTTAAAAACTTTGCCATGTCATTGAGTCTATCATACTTGTAATGTGTGTCCAAAAGAATGGACTTTGTAGCAATTACTTTTGGAATTACATTGATTATCCATTTTCTCAAGGCAATTGTAAATCTAGTAGGTGGAACATCATTGGAGGGGTTAAGTCTCATTTTATTGTTGTAAAATTCATCATTGAACTTTGAGTCCAAAATTGAGAAGAGCATTTTGTTGAACTTGTGTTGCACCTTTTTTTCATGCTAATCCTCATAAGAGTATGGCTTTTGGTTTTTTGCTGTGGGTTTTGGAGATCTGAAAGGCTTTTGGCTATTCATTATTGGCTTCAAAGATCTTTAAAAAATCATTATTTTATTACAAATCATGGCCTAACAATCTATGCACCAAATTGACATTGTTTCAAATGTACATAAGTCCTTGAGCCACCATTATTTCTAAACATTGCACATTGCCCAAGGAAGTGGATATGCTCTCTTTGCATTCTAAAACAACTAAGTTGTTTGGTGCATAAAGGTGATATGGTATTCATGACATTAAAATTGCACAAAATAACATTACATAGCATGAATTTTTTTAATCAAGAAACATTAATAGCTGCAAGTGGTTACAAATTCACCAAGTTAGAGCATTTCACATATGCAATTCTTGTAAGTGAAAGCTACTGTGGAAAAATAAAAACATAGTTCAATTTTTTTTTGGAACAAAATTAAAAATGCAAGTGTTTTGATAATTAAAGGCTCAAACCCTTTCATCAGGATTTGTGGACACCCCTGGAATCATGATAGTCCATAGGTTGAGCAGGTGTTGTGCAATGATTTCTTTCCTTTTTGAATTATCTGTTGCAAACTCAATGATTTTTTGAAAAATATCTTCAAAAACTTTTTTTTTTTAAAGAAAAAATTTCACCAGATTGCGACTCATGTTTTATTTTCATAGCATTTTTCTAACAATCTTTCTAAGAACTTGTCTTTACCCTTGTTGTCAATTATTGTTCCTTGGGATGCAAGGCAGGTGCTTACTATTGACACAACATCAGAATTTTGAAAAAATGGACACTAGTGTTGGGAAAGTAAATGATTTTTCAAAATAGCCACCAATTTTGGTTTTTCCAAATATTTGAAAATCAGAAAACTGACAATTTATGGTTTTTGAAAGATTTGAATCACGGAACTGCAAATATGGAATCTGGGTTATTGTGAAAAATCATAATATTAGAACCTTTTTGTTTACATTTTTGTAAATCAAAAGAACCACTGCTTTCAATTATTTCAAAAACCTCAAAAAACCAGCAATTTTCACGAAAAGAACTGGTAAAGAACTAGCAGTTTTGTGGGTGGCAATTTGACTTTTAAATGTTTTAGAGAATTGTCATTGTATATTAAAACTGGTTATTTGATTTTTTGAGAAATCTGGGTATGAACTCAAAAAATTGGGCCTGATAATCAATGGAGGTGTAATGTAGTTTCTAATGCCCATCTCACACAGGTTCAATAACAAGGGTTTGGTGCAGAATCTAATACTTGCGCAACACTCCTTTGAACTTGTGTTGCGTCAGTCACTAGGATGTTTAAATTGTGGGTAAATATAGGTAAATAGATACCTTGCCCAATTGATTGATTTTTTTATGCTTTTAACTACCCTACCTGACTTGCCGAATATTTCAAATTTGTCATGTCTCTATTTCTCATGGTTAATATATATTTGAGATTTACCGTTACCTTGGGTAAGGTTTTTTTTTTTGGCACAAATGAAAGTCAATTCATTGCAAAGAAGAAGAAATAGAAGGCTACCACAGCAACAAGGGGGGGGAGGATGAACATGTGCTCAACCCCAAACATTAATTAATGAAGCCTCTACAAGGCCCATCAAAGGTTATTGTCTTGAA
>Ga0116230_10005129_pt1 | contig 12853 bp, 12 predicted proteins | sample S1TSphfallax_3_FD_88678 | JGI IMG/M metagenome (GOLD analysis project Ga0116230, IMG submission 88678) | Host-associated microbial communities from peat moss isolated from Minnesota, USA - S1T2_Fd - Sphagnum fallax MG | ecosystem: Host-associated > Plants > Peat moss > Unclassified | place...
CTACTTCCAACAAATTTAGTTCCCTTACAGCAACCCCGATGATGCTGAAATTTGAGGAGAATATTTTACACCTTTCAAAATAAAATTGATTTAAATTTGACACAAATCCAACGGTGGATTTGGGAGTAACAACTAATTGAAACAAAAATCCAAAAGCTTTGTCATGGAAATCCCTCCATGAACTCCACTATAACACCCTCTACTTTCAACCAGTGTAACTCCTTTACAGCAAACCCGATGATGCTAAAATTTGAAGAGTACCTTCTACACCTCTCAATTTAAAACTGATTTAAATTTGACATAAATCCAATGGTGGATTTGGGAGGAAAAACTAATTGAAACAAAAATCCAGAGGCTTTGTCATGGAAATCCTTCCATGAACTCCACTACAACACCCTTTACTTCCAACCAGTATAACTCCCTTACAGCAAACCCGATGATGCAAAAAATTGGGGAGGACCTTTTACACCTTTCAAACTAAAATTGATTTAAATTTGACACAAATCCAACGATGGATTTGGGAGGAACAACTACTTGAAACAAAAATCTAAAGGCTTTGTTACGAGTACTTATTACACATAACTTCCTTCCATGCTTGATTCTTACACACACACTTTTCCATGAACACCTCTCCACACGTAAGAACTAAATCTTTCTTCACACTTCATCCTCCTCTTTTTTTCTTCTCCACATACCAAAAAAAATCTCTCCCTTGGTAAGCCTCCATGACCTTCTTTGAGCTTGTTCCCCTTGTCCAATGAAAGCTTCGAAATCCCTTGCTCCAATCAATGGCCTCCTCGTCTTTCTAGAGCCAATGAGAATTGAGAATAAATCACCATCCAATTGAGTTTAGGATGAGAATTCTTGGGCCCAATGAAACACAAGAATTATTCCATCCTCCAATCAAATAGGAGGACAATCCTCATGACTAATGGGATTGGAGGATTCATCCTTCCCCTTATCTTGGATATCTTGATGAGGTCTCTTGAGCTTGATCCTTATCCTTTTCGTCCGTTGACCTTCACATCCTACTTCTTCATCCTAATTACTTCAAGTAACTAACTACTAAGATAATTTATCGATAGTAACAAGTAATGTCCTTGAATTCTTACTTAACTAATTCAATAGTTGAACTAACATCCCCGTGTACCATTTACTCTTTTGATATCCCCTACCCATTTATTTTACCATGCACTAATTAACTATGTAGTACATAGTAAATTGGAATTAAAATTTGTATCACAAAAAAAAACCCCCACATACTTCTAGATCCACCGTCGAAATTAGGGTTTGATGAATCCATTAAATCTAGGATGTTCGAGTTTTCATAAGGTTCCGCCGTCACTCCCACACCTTCGCCTACCCTAATTTGTTAGATAAAAAGCCTTGACCCCCTCTAAATGCAAGTACCACATTGTTTTTGCTACCTTCTTGGTTTTTTGTTGATGTAGGTGAAAACTAGTCATGGCGGATGATGTTGCTACGCCTTTGAATCCTCTAGTTACACTAGTAAAACAAGAAGAGCTTGAAGAAGCACCGTTCAACGTGAATGTTTCTCAACGACCGCGCGAAAAAGAACCATCCAGGCAAGTGGTGCACACTTGAGTCGATAGTTCAGCATGGGATTGTCGATTATCTCCTAACCCACATGCTTTAGCAATCTATTTAGAATTCGTTCCTACTCGTGGAGCCATGCCAGAAAGGTTTGAAGAGTGTCAATGCGAAGATGATGATGTCCGTCTCCATTGTCGAACGTGGGTTCCCGATGATGGCCATTACCGTTGGCTACGAAGCCCAATTAACCACCTTTCCCTGTAACATCGAGCCTAATACCTAGCTTGCACCATCCATCGCATTCTGGAGTTTTTGCAATTGTGACCTATTCCCTTCAAGTTGTTTACTAAGTTGTAATTCACCTAAGGCCACTTAGGTGGAAATGTTAATACTTAAGTTTGATTTTGATTCTATCTAAACATCTGATAGAAGTAAAAATTAAATAAAGATGTATTAGGATTGCATCCTAGAAATCTTTCCAATACATCATTCGTGCCTGAAGATTATTTTACAGACTAACTTAATATTGTCATGGCAAAATGTTGTTGTGAGTTATGGGCTTGTATTCCCAATATATCAATAAATCACATCTGATTCTACATCCCCTTTCCCTTCTCTACAACATAAAAGGATAATGCACTTGAAAAATGGTTATTAGGTCCTAAAACTAACTAAGCCTTGCATTAATTTAAATAAAAGAGTCTTCTATGCTGAAATATCCAAAGGCTAATCCAACTCTTAATAATTATTACTTGGAGGTTTATCAATATTCAAATCATTAATACTAAGGAAAACTATGGAACTAAAGCTTAACAATTTGTGGTATTATAATCAATGGTTCACATGGGGCCTACATCTAAATGGCTTTTCTTTCTTGGGACTCCCAAGTGGGAGTCTCGAAATTGTGCCAACTAAGACTCTCGCAACTTTGGAGCCCCATAACTTTGCGAGCAAACCTTAGATTGAGGTGCAGTATAGAGCAAAGTTGTAGCTCTTGTCAAGAGCTTTTCAACACTATGTCGCACATTGTCTAAAGCTAAGTAAATTGGGTTGATTCTCGACTTTTTGTGGTCGAGAGTCAAACTGGTAGTTTGACTTGTGGCCCTCCTTTTGGCCATAACTTGTGTTTCAAATGTTCAAATGAGCAATGCAAGCCAATTTTAGACATCTACGTTCCAAGATCTTTCCAATGATATAAAGAACGCTTCAAGCCATTAAGTTTTGACCCTTGAAATTGCTCTCTAAAATTTTGGGAGTCCAGCGGGACTCCATCTCCCAAAGTGGGAGTTGCCTTGGCAGTGTGAGGGTTCACTCCCTCACACTTTCCTACACTCCCGGGAGTATGTGATGTGACTCCCGGGTTTCCTCTTGGCTCACACCCTTGCAACCCCTTTGCCTTGGTCGTGAGCCCAGAACTAGGGTTGCGACACTTCTAAAGTGTGAAAAATGATGAAAAAATATATATGATGTTGAGGAATCTCCAACAACAAGTTGGCAAACAATTAGAAATATATTATGAACGTTTGCTTAAACCCTAAACCTGATAATGTACTAGTTAATGTAGTTGTTGTTATCACAACACATAGCCAAGTACTGGAACAATAGGCTCTTAGGGAACATGAACCAATGAAGGCAAAATCAACAACTAATTGGCAAATGGAAGAGCAATTGCATGATTTTTTTGTTCGTATTATCAAGGAGTTACATGGAAATCATTTAACATCACAAGCATCTATCAATTTAAACAAACCACTTTATTTGAATTGGGCTAGTTTACTATAACCAATAAATCAACCAATTATTAACAAGCAACTTGCTTAATTGACTCCATAAACAATATCACCAAAGAAGATTTTGGAGGAGATTTTGAAAGACATCAATACTCAAGTTTTGGAGACTAAGTATGTTATTAACTTGGGGCAATTCTTAAAGATTGTGCCAAACATCAAATGGTATATTTTCAAACTGATTAAGTCTATTCAATTGGTCCAACCTAAACTTATTCAACCTAAACATGCATGTGCAATAGTTTTTATCCATCATCATATGGTTGTGATTCAAGTCTAGGTTTATAGGAATTTCATTGATGATGTGTTGATTGATGGAGGATCTAGAGTAAACATCATTATTAAGAACCTGAAAGTATAAGTAGGTCTATCAAACCCTAACCCAATGTTTTATAATTTGTGTATGGTAAATCAAATTGGAGCTAAACCACTTGGTCTTATTAGGGATGTGAAGATATTTGTTCATGGAGTCCCCTGTATGGTTACATTTACCATTATCAATAGTAATGTACTATATTCAAATTACTCAATGATACTAAGACACCCATGGTTGAGAGATGCAAGAGTATCCCACGATTGGGGAACTAGTATTATTACCATACAAGGATCTGATATAATAAGAACCATACATGTTACTAAGAAACTTGGCGTTCAAACCAAAAGACCAAAAGTTTTAGTTTGTTATGATTTCCATTTTGGAATATTTGACAAAAAAGAAGATGTGATGTTTACCACAAAGTTTAGACCTGTTTTTAATTGGAACCATAGTAATACCTATTCATATTGAACGTGTTCTTAAACCAATCTACATACCAAATATTATCATAGCTGAATGGGTCCCAAAACATGTTAAAACAATAGGTGTATTAGTTGTAAAATTAATTATACCACTTGACATTGTCAAACAACATTGTTGAAATGAAAAACATTTTGTAATCGAAATCAATTTTTATAACCAAATTTGGTAGAATCTTAACTAGATCACTGTAATTGAAACTAGATTTAAGTAACTAAAACCAAATTAGTGTAGCCAAAACTAGATTTATGGAACCAAAACCGAATTTGTCTTAACCAAAACTAGATTTAGAGATGTTTATTTTTACAATCTAGAAATGATTAGTTGGATTGGTAATTAAGATTTTTTTAATAAGGTTTGGAAGGTATATATATTTAAGAAGAATTTAATTTTTGGCTCTTTCGTCAGGAGGAATACTGTATGAAGTTTTTCAAGCTTAATTGTGGAGGAAATTCAAAACTTTTGAATTGTTTACCTTCTTTTTGAAATAACCAGTGGTTTTTGGGAAAGTTGTATTTCTCCACATGTTTTTCGTCCCCAAGTATGTTCATTCAATGTGTGTTTTTTCATGGTTATATTTTTGCTACCACCTAAATTTTAAGTTTGAGTTTTGACATCTAAGGTGGTTGCAGGTGTTTGTTCCCACTTCAAATATGGCAGGGTGTTTTCCCTACCAAAAACTACACTACTTTGGAAATCTATTTGATAAATTGGCAACAATATTTTGGTGGTTTTAAAGATCACCTCCTCAAATAGGAATTTATTAAACCTTTGTTTCACTTACAAACTCGGTTATTTACCAGGTGGCTTTAACATTTAGCAACCATACCACGGTTACAGAACTAGAATATTTGGTTTCATAACTTTAAAGTTTGGCATAGGGATAAAACTATTTGACTTTATCTAACATTAACCTTTTTGGCTTGATCTCACAAGGATTTTGCTTTTCTAATCTTTATTATGAATTTGTTTTGTTTATTTCCCATTAATTATTTTTGTTTTAGGACAATTTAAAAAATGAATATAAAAAACTATCTGCCATCTTTTGTTTGGGAGTATTATGTTGATTGTTATGATGAAAATTATGCAAAAGAAGTTAAACGAGGTTTTGTAGGAAAGTGCAAGAAATGGCCAATTGATTTTTGAACCAAATTTATCCAAAGTGTATGATGACATTGTCACTACATTTCATAGTAGTGACATTTGGAAATCGTAATTGAAAAAACAAAAATGAACATCGAAACAATTCAACTACCAAATTGATGGGGGAGCCTTTCCCAAAGCTAATGTTTATTACATTACAACAAGGAGTCTCTTGGGAACCCATGTGGGAACCTATAAAAAATCCAACTTTGGTACCATGAAGGAATGCTACCTAGCCCAACCGCTCCAAAGATAGATTTGAGTCAAACATGAGAGCATTTGGAGGAACTAAAGCATTTCAAAAGAGAGATACCTTGGAAGATAACCATATCAGGCATTTGTGAAGAACGAGTCTCACGAACGATAATGAGTTTCACCCAATAAATCCAATAACTTCCATTTTCAATGTGGAAGTTTCCTTTCACGTGTGTTCATTTTGTCATGGGCTTGGGCATTTGTTAGCTAATTGTCCCTATAAATCTAGTTGAGTTGAAGTTTAACTAAGTTTGCCAATCGCATTTCCTCTAGGAAATCCTCCCATAGCTACAATTCTTAGTTACCCAAATATTGTACCAAGAAATTTTGATTCACTTTTGGGTATCAAGGAAGATAAGGGTGAATTTCTAGGATTTCCAAATCCCACAAAAACTTGTCACAACTTTAGCCTTGGGCTCACAACCAAAGCAAATGCATGAAAAGGTGCAGGCTGAGAGCACAACCTAGGAGTCACAATCACACTCTCAAAAGTGTGAGAGAGTGTGAGGGAATGAGCCCACACACTCCCAAGTGGACTCCCACTTTGGGTGTTGGAGTCTATACAGTCTTGAATGTTTAAAGAACAATTTCAAAGGTCAAAATTCATTCGATTGAAGAGCTCCTTGTACCATTAAAAATTTCTTCAAACATAGATGTTTAAAATGGGCTTTCATGACCCATTTGATCACTTATAACACAAGTTATGGCCCCCAAAAAGGCCAGGAATCGAGGTGCCAATTTGATTCTCGACCACTAAAAGTAAGGAATCACCTTGAATTATGTGCATGCAGGTGGCGTGCCACATATTGTTGAGAAGATCTTAACAAAGGCTACAAATTTTCTCTAGACTTCATCTAAATCAAAAGTTTATACAAGAAATTATGGGGCTCCAAAGTGCTGGGAGTCCCAATTTCGAACATCTCAAGATTCCCAATTTGAGAGTCCCGAGAAAAATGACATTTGGATGCAACCCATATGGCTAATCATAGAGAATATTATAAGGTGACAAGCTTCCTCCAAGTTTGGGCTGTGATGAATCTTATGAATCCGTGTATGCTCATGGCTCATCCGTGCATCAAAAGTGTTCCAATTACACATTAACCAACTTGTTGTTTGGTTTGTACAAGTCCGTGTGAATAGTTGATTCACTTGTCACTCGTCCTAGTCCCCATCTTGGAGCTCCAGCATGCCCTTCTTACCCCTAAAATACTACAAGTTAAGGAACATACCCCAACTCTTTCTTTCGTTGTTTTCACCTTCAAACTTACATTTGAATGTTTCAAGGAGTTTGGGGGTGCGTCAAAACCCTTTTCCTTCCCCTAAAGGGCTATGGTTATTTTTCGGCACTAGCTTCCATGTAGCCTGGTTGACCCATGATGGGACAACCCTATTAAAAGGGAAAACCATTTGTACCACCAAGATGGGGTTGCCCATGTATGACACAAGAAAGGAATGTGGTTACACCTATAATGACCATGGTCGAAGCTAGTAACAGAGGCCTACCATATGCATGTGAAGGTTCTTCTAGACCTTTTAGCAAAGGACAACCCAATGGATCCAGTCATTCAATCAAGGCATGGGAACAATGGTCATGAAAACCTTTTAATCCGAAAAGGGCTAGAGTGAGCATTGGATCAACAAGAGGTGGAGGAGAATCTCCAAGACGATTGATTCCAACAATGACCACACATGTAGAGAGACCTTGGATAGGCCCACTGTGGACAACATGGTACTCGGTGGCACCAAGTCGACCTCCAATGGCACCTACCAACTGGAAATTACTATCTTACCCCATTTATAGTGTGAAAACCGACCTTAATGCCATGTATGGGAATTTTGAAAGGCCATCCAAGCCAATGGGGAGAGGAATGATCTAAACATAATCAACCTATTTTGCTTCACCTTGGGAGATGCAATTTTGAAATGGGGGGAAAATTTCATGCAATGTCACCCCAAATGCACATTTGTTAAACTAAAAGCAACTTTTGGAAAATGTTACCAAAAAGTGCAAATAGATGAACAAGTCTATATGGCCTTGAGAGTCATCAAACGAGCAATGAACAAAAAAATGGAGGTATACTATGAACATATATTAAAATTGGCAAATTGCTTAAACCATAAAATGAACAATAGTTTGCTTACAACATTTTTTCAAATTAAGTTAGTACCCTATTTGTGGATAACCATTGTAGGGATGAAATGAAATACTTTGTTTCTCCACAAAGAAGTTAGAGTGACATGCAAAGAGGACATCTGTGATGCTAATGAATATTGAAAATTACTAAAACCTCCACCAAAACTGGAATAAACCACATATTCCAAGAAAAACGAATTAGTATGTGGTTAGTACAAAAAATCAAGTCATACCAAAGATTTTTGCCACTAAAACCCAAAAAACCCAAATAATCAATTAAAGGAAAAAAAGAAAGTACATGTGAATGAAATGTATGCTTAATTAAAGACACTTGAGAATCCATATAAAGGAAACTGAAATAACAAAATTAGTAATAATAACACTCAGTACTCTTGTTTTATTTGTGGTGGTCTCGATGATAAGATTTTTGACTACTTGCATTAGTAAGCAACCTTGGAGATGTTCAAAACAAGAAGGCAAACTTTGAATCGCAAAAGGAGAATGTAGCAATTAACATGGTGTTGGATGTAACTATTTGAAGTCAAGTCTCTAAAGCATATGCCCCCAAGGAAAAGGAGACGAAGTGAAACAAGATGGCTACAAATTGGTAAAAGGAAAAACAACTTCAAAAATCATCAGAGGATGTTATCCAACAATTATAAAAGGAAGAACCACCTTTACAACTTCTAACACCTAAGACCGCTAAAGGATTGCCCATAGGAATAAACAAGCACCAAGAACAAAGGATGCCATATAGATCAATCCCAATTTGAAAGTCAAAATTGACGCATTGAAGGTCGCAAAAGAATTAGTTCCGATTTAATAGGATATTGGAGACCAATTACTTGAAAACAAACATACATTGACCTTTGGGCAACTTTTTCAACTTGCATTGAACTTAAAGTAGTATGTTTTTTCTAAACTCTTTTCCAAACAAATTTTATTCCCCCTTCACCATCAATTCTAGCAATGGTGTCAGTTATTTCGACCTTCACATGGCAATTATCGATATACATGTAGGGAGAAATTTGGTGGATGATGTGTTACTAGATAAAGGCTCTAATGCCCACATTGTCACCAAGGATCTAAGGAAATGGTTAGGGTTTATTTCCCCCAAACCTATTCTTTATATGCTTCGAATGGCAGATTAGCGTTTGGCGAAACTAATAGGAAGCATTCAAGACTTAAAAATACATATACATGGAATTCCATACACTGCAACTTTCATCGTTATGCGGAACAATGTATTGGATGGTAATTATTCCATGCTCCTTGGCTGACCTTGGCTTAGGAATGCCAAGGTGAATTCATGATTGGGGGAAAAACTTGATCACCATAAAAAACAATGGAGTGATTCAAACAACTCCAATGACAAAACACTTAAATGCTAATATTAAGCAACCAAAAGTTCTTCTTTGTTATGATTATGTTAATGGCATCACATATGAGGAGGAAAAAAATTTCCTCTAGGTAGAATCGGAATTATTCACCATTGGAACAATTACCTTACCAAAACCAGGCATATTAGTGCTTCATGTTGCTTTAGAAACTAGTTTGGAGGAGCTAAAATTTATTTTCCTTCATACCTAGGGGGAAATTTTGATAAATGAAGTTATTGCACACTTAAACGTATAGGATTTAAAAATTGCAAGGTGGACACTACAAGAAGATGTCTAGGTTCGAGTTTTGAATATGAACATTGTTATTGAACTGTAACTAGTGAAGTTCAATGTTGATCTAGACCTTTCAACATTCATAGAAGCAAAGTTTTTGCTTCGAGAATACAAGGATGTCTTTGTTTGGTCCTACAAGGATCTCAAAGGAATTACCAATTCACATTGTTCAACATCAAATTGAATTAGATATAACAATATTGCCTTCCCATCAAAATCGGGATCAAATGAATCCTAATCACGCAATTATGGTCAAACAAAATTTGGATAAGCTCTTGATTGCATGATTCATTGTTATGGTGGAAGAAGTAATTTGACTTTTGCCCATTGTAATGGTCCCCAAAAAATTTGATAAGTTGTGCATTTGTGTCAATTTCCGAAAATTAAATGCAATCATGAAAAAAGATTCGTATCGTCTGCGATTTACAGGAGAGGTCTTGGATATGGTAGTTGGACACAAAGTATATTCATTTCTAGGTGGATTTTCTAGTTACCATCAAATCATGATAACATTGGAAGATCAATACAAAACAATTTTCATCGTTTAGTGGGGCGCTTTCTTGTGGTTAGTCATGCGTTTCAGATTAAATAATGTGCCACCAACCTACCAATGAACTATCAATAGGGATTTCAAGGAATATTTCGGTGTGTTCATGAATCTATTTTTAGATGATTTCAATGTTTTCAATTTTGAAAATACATATGGCTAAACTTCGATTGTGTTTCAACAAATGTCAATAATTCAATATTAGCTTCAACTCAAAAAAATGTATGTTTTTGGTGTTTTTAGATGTTATCTTGGCTACATTATGTTTAAGGAAAGGAAGCTACTAGATCCTAAGAAAATTGTAGCCATAATTAACATGTCAAAAATAAAAAACCCCCAAGGACATTCAAGTTTTCAATGACATGGTTCAATTTTATCGTTGTTTCATCTGGAACTTCACATGAATCATGGCCTTGATTACAAAATTGTTGCAAAAAACCAATTTTTTTTAGTGGACTCCTAAGTGTCAATAGGCGTGCAAAGTAATCAAGCAATGGTATGTGGATGCATCGATCCTAATTGCACCAAGGTGGGATTTGGAGTTTCACATCCACATTAATGCCTCCAATTTAGTAATCGACGTTATGTTGGCTCAAAACCCAACTAGAAAATGCAACCAACCAATTGCATACGCGTCTTGTTAAACAATGTGGAAAAAACTACACCACAATTGAAAGGGAAGCAATGGCAATGAATGGTGTATGCTTTTCACAAATATGCCACTATTTATTCAGTAACAAGTTTATTTTCTATGTAGACCATATGGCCCTCCTTTATTTGGTCAAGAGACCCCAAGTTTATGGTCAGATAGTTCAATGGCTTCTACTGTTTCTTGAATACAATTTTTTGGTGGTATATAAACCCCAAAAACCATAATTAATTACAGATGTTTTATCCTATTTACTAGCATTCGATGAGCCAAATGGAATGCTGTATCAAGTTACTAATGCCCCATTGTTCCTATTCTAACCGATGTGGTTGTAAAAAATTCATGATTATTTGTAAACAAGAGTTTTTCCTATTTTGTACACACTAAAACATAAACAAAAATTGACTTTAACGGGCTTACCCTACGCATTACAACAAGGCAATTTGTACAAACAAGGCTAGGACTAGATTTTTTGATGGTGTTTACATTAGGAAAAAAATTTGGTAGTCCTTCGAGAAATGCATGAAGGGGTGGGCGGAGGTCATTTTTTGGTAGACATCATAATTTGAAAAAATTTGGCTTCTAAATATTAGTGGGTGATTCTTCATAAGGATGTTATAAACCATTGTAGATCTTGTGACAATTGCCAACGGACAGGCAATTTGGTCCACACCAATTTGGTTAAACTAACCACAATGTTCTTTGCCAAGCCTTTCATGAAATGGGGCATTGATTTCATACCCATAAAACCAATAGGTTATTACATAGGTAATTGCTATGTTTTGGTAGTAACCAATTACACTACCAAGTGGGTGTAGGCCAAAGCATTATGAATAAACATTACAACAATCACGACATGATTCCTATATGAATTTTCCTTATGTGATAAAGTTGCCCATTCACCTTTGTTAGTGATCAAGGTGTGCATTTAATCCAATGGATCACGCTCCATTATGTGTTTTATTTAGCTAAATAGCTGACTTATAAAGGTTGAAGGAATCCCACTAATTTTTTGCTAAAATGGCCATGCTACGATAGTCCAACCTAGCAAAATGGGCGCACCGACATTACAAATAAAAATGTTTTGCACTCAATGATCATGTCTTGTGGTTTCTGAAGTCCAAAAAAACTCACTGGAAAATTCAAACATTAGTTGTTGCAACCCTAGCCTTGGGCTCGCAACCAAAGCAAGGGGTTGCAAGGTTGCGGGCCAAAAAGGAAGCCCAGGAATCAGGCCGCATGCTCCCAGGAGTGCAAAAGAGTGTGAGAGAATAGACCTTCACACTCCTAAGGTAACTCCCACATTGGGAGTTGGAGTCTCGGTGGATTCCCGAATGTTTAGAGAGCGATTGCAAAAGTAAAAACCCAATGGATTGACGAGTTCTTTATAACCTTGAAAAGATATTGAAACCTAAATGTCTAAAATGGGCTTGCATGACCCATTTGGACATCTGAAGCACAAGTTATGGTCAAAGGAAAGTCTGGGAGTCAAATTGACAATTTGACTTTTGACCACTAAAAGTCGAGAGTCGACTCGATTTCCTTGCGTTCAAGTGGCGTGCAACATACCGTTGGAAAGCTCTCAACGAGGGCTACAACTTTGCTTTAGACTTCATTTCAATCCAAGTCTACATTCAAAGTTATGGGCCCCCAAAGTCACGAGAGTCCCAACTTTGACAATTTCGGGACAAAATGCCATTTGGATGTGGGCCTCATGGAGAGTGCGTCAGTATACTATAAGGGGGAAGGTGGTGACTTCCCCCAAGTCCAAGCCTTGGTGAGTCTTGTGAGTCCAAGTTGCCCGTGGCTCGTCCTAACACCAAAAGTGTTCCAAGTATGCACTAACCACCTTGTGTTGGTTTTGTGCAAGTTCGTGTGAATAATTGAAGCTTGTCAATTCTTCCTAGTCCCATCCTGGAGCTTCAACACGCCCCTCTACCCTTCCAAAGTGCTGCGAGCCAGGGAGCGTGCCTCAACTCCTTATTCTTCTATTGTTTTATTGTTTGGACTCACATTTGAGTCCCTCAAGGAGTTGGGAGCACGTCATCAGTGGTTCGAACCATACTAAATCCAATATTATTTCCTTAACAACATCGTTTTGTTGGTTGCAGTAAATAAATTTGACCCACACCCATCCTTGTAACGTCAACAAACTCAAACCATACCAATTCTTTAAGGTTTTTCAAGGATGGGAATCAAGGGTACAAAGGGGGGGGGGGAGGGAATTTGGTAAAGAATATAAAACAAAAAAAAGCAAACAAAAAAAAAAAGAAACGAGAGAAAAAAAAAAAAAAGAAAAAAAAAAAATACAATAA
>Ga0116230_10005130_pt1 | contig 12853 bp, 15 predicted proteins | sample S1TSphfallax_3_FD_88678 | JGI IMG/M metagenome (GOLD analysis project Ga0116230, IMG submission 88678) | Host-associated microbial communities from peat moss isolated from Minnesota, USA - S1T2_Fd - Sphagnum fallax MG | ecosystem: Host-associated > Plants > Peat moss > Unclassified | place...
CTGGCGTCAGCCGCCTGAAAATACCAGGCGCTTAATTTGGCTCCCGATTTTGCCGGTATTGAGATTGTTTTCTTCTCAACGCCACCTATCGAAGTTATCGTCGCATCGCCACCTGTTAGCCACGGCTGAAACAACAGCGAGTCGTACCACGGCTTAGCAATCGGTGGTGATGCTAACGCCCATAGAATAAGGAGCTCAACGGTTAGCCAAAACGCATTATGCTTGTTAAGATAGCGGTGTTTCATTTCTTTGATTATGGTGCAGCATCCGTTTTCCGTCTAGGTGGCGCACCAGTGATGAATCATTGTATGTCGATTTCCAGCACTATAAGCAAACACTAAGGTTGACATCGCATGCGGTGGCATTCCAGCAGTCGCATTGATTTTTCGGAGAACTCAGGTGCCACTCATGAGGCGAACACTAGGATGCGTGAGCGCCGTTTATTGCCAGATGGTAGGATCTATAGAATTATGGCGGAGCCTGCTACACGTATTTACGCGATCATATCAACCCCGCAAGACAGGCGGTAGTCTTCAGGCGAGGTCCTTCAAAGCAGGTTCAACTCCTCAAGGTCATGGCGGCAAGCGGGTCTGTCGTATGCAGATCGGTGGCAATTAATGCCAGTGCAGGCAGGCCCATGTCGATTGAAAGAGGTGGCAACACCCCAAGACCTGTCAGCATGATAGTAAACAAAACGGAAACTTTATCCATTTTGCCGGGCTCATTGACGCCCATACTGTCTGTGCCTGTGCTTTTCGATTTTTGAGCCAATTAGTTGCCAGTGATGCCGCGAGCCTTGTAAATCTCAGTTTATTCCACAGCCTTCGACCACGCTTTTACTGGTACTCCGCCATGCACCATCGACTGCATCGCTTCTGTGAAGAAGAGATATGGGTGGATTGTTTGGTCAAGACTGCTGCACTGATCAAGTTTGGCGTTTGGCTCTGCCGGCAATTGAAATTCCACTGCGGCAAGAAGGTCCTTGAGTTGGGCCAATTTTGTGGCCCCGATAATAGTGGATGTGATGCCCGGGCGATTTGCTACCCAGTTGACCGCCACCTGAGCCGGTGATTTGCCAACTGACTGGGCTACTTCCATGAGACTATCGACGATGTTCCAGTTGCGCTCTGTAAAGAGTTTCTCAAATCCTGGATGGCCAGAGCCTTTTTGTATGGACAAGCGACCTTCCTGCCCGCCGTTGAAGTCACGCTTGTATTTGCCCGTGAGGAGGCCGCTGCCCAGTGGAGCCCAGGGGCATATGCCAAGACCAAATTCCTGGGCTGCCGGGATGTGCTCGCGCTCGATATTGCGTTCAATCAGTGAATATTCCAGTTGCAGTGCCGTTATACGGTGCAGAGCATTTGCTTCAGCCAGAGTCTGCATCTTGGCCAGATACCAGGCTGGCACATCGGAAAGACCGAAATATCTGATTTTGCCTTCTCTTACAAGATCGCTCAGGGTGAGAAGCACCTCTTCTGCTGGTGTGACTTTGTCCCAGGTGTGCAGCCAGTAAAAATCTATGTAATCGGTGCCCAGGCGTTTGAGCGAACCTTCGAGGGCGCGATAGATATTTTTACGACCGTTGCCGCCAGCATTAGGATTGCCTTTCTGTGCGTTAAAAGTAAATTTGGTGGCGATTACCAGCCTGTCTCTTAAATTACCGGCTTTGACAAATTTGCCTATCATGGTCTCGCTTGTACCGTTAGTGTAACCATCAGCGGTATCAATAAAGTTGCCGCCGTGATTTACGTATTCGTCAAAAATTTGGTGTGCAGCACTGTCCGAGGAGCCCCATCCCCAGTCTTCGCCAAAAGTCATTGTGCCGAGGCAGAGGGGGCTGACTTTCAAGCCGCTGCGGCCCAGGGTCACGTAATCAGAAAGTTTCATAATCTATATCCTCTAACTAAGCCGCCTGCCGACCAAATTTAATAGAGGATTATACTACTATCAGTTAGATCCACTGGGATGTAACACAAACTTTATGGCACCGTCACGTTTTTCTGCAAAGGTCTTATACGCGCCGGCAGCGTCTTCTAAGCCTATATTGTGCGATATCACGAAACGCGGATCAATTTCGCAGGCGACAATCTTCTGTAAAAGACACTCAAGATACTTTTGCACATGAGTCTGGCCCATTTTTAGTGTCAGACCCTTACCGAAGGCAATCCCGAGAGGGAATCTGTCTACTATGCCAACATAGACGATGGACACTGTCTGTTCATTTTCTGCTTCTTCAGTCCTCTCTTAATCTGCTTCGCTGCAATGATCTTTCCCGTGCCACTACTTGGCCGGTTTGGCGCGATCGTCGCGCAGCACTTTCAATATGCCAAGCAAGTTTTCGTTTACTGGAATGTCCGACGGACCATAGTGAAATCTGACGAACTGCTAGTGATTATCGGTATATTTGAGTTCCGGCGTGACCACCGGCTTGTCGGTCTTTTACCTTTGTCGGAGCCATAGACATCGGCCCAGTATGATGTCCCTTTTGTCGTTATTTTGCCGACTGTATAATGTTGATGAGGTTCGGCATTGGTGGCAAGAAACGGGTCCATGTCCAGTCCTACGATTTCTCCTGACACTTTGGCCTGTGCATTAGAATCTTTTTGCAGGCGGCTTTCAGAGTTTGCCATTAAAAATGTGTAGCCTCCCCTTCTTGCCTGTTTTTTGCTGCTTTGCCAAGGTAGCGCACTAGCCAGATTGATTTTGAGCCGTCGTCGGAGACAAACAGAGAACCATCGTGACCTACGGCAACGCCTACCGGACGCCCCCACACGTCACCATCGGCGGTGGTGAAGCCTGTGACAAAGTCCTCATAACTGCCGTCTGCTTTACCGTTGTGCAGCGGCACTCTAATCACTTCATAGCCTGTGCGTTTGGCTCTGTTCCACGAACCGTGTTCGGCTGCAAAATATCGCCCTGGTAATCTTTGGGAAACTGCGCTCCTTCGTAAAATGTCATTTCTAAAGAAGCATTGTGGGGCTGTAGCAAAACATCCGGGACGATTGCTTTGCCCTTAAGCTCAGGATGTTTGCCGGCATGGCGAGGATCTTGATTGCTGCCCATGTAGTACCAGGGCCAACCATAAAAGCCATTTTCTTCGAAGTGCGTAATGTAATCGGGTACAAGATTGTCACCGAGAGCGTCGCGTTCATTGACTGAACCCCAGAGCTCTCCGGTGGTCGGATTGACGGCAATGCCGACGGCGTTCCTGATGCCTGAGGCGTAGATTTTTACAAATTTTCCCTCCGGTGTGTACTCTAAAATATTTGCTCTGTGTGTTTCCAGTGGATTGAAGTCGACGTCGTCTACGTTGGATCGCGAACCCACCGAGACAAAAAGACGTTTGCCGTCTTTTGAAAAGGCGATGTCTCGAGTCCAGTGCCCACCGCCCTGCAGCAGCCCTCCCCCCGGTGTGTCGCTGATTATTTTTTCTGGAGGCGCGCTGGCTTCTCTGTCTCCGGTCTTAAAGGGGAAACGCACCACAGAGTCTGTGTTGGCCACATAGAGCCATTGTGGATTGGGACCGGGGGGATAGAATGAGATACCAAATGGTTTTTGCAATCCTGTGGCAAATAGATGCATTTCCGACGCCGTGCCATCGGCGGCGATACCGCGAAACATTTTTATATTGCCTGGCCCGCTTTCGGCCAGGAAGAGATCACCGTTAGGGGCTACGCGAATCAGACGGGGATTATTCAGATTTTTGGCATAGAGGTCGACCTGAAATCCTGGCAGACATTTGGGCCAGGCATTGTCGGGGCGCTTTACGACGCGCGGGCCGTTGCGAGCTGACTCCGTGGCATAGGGTTTGGGCAGGTCCTTGACTGTCAGCTTGCGCTTTTGCCCGGGCGATTCCTGGGAGTAATCGGTGAAGGCGTCTTTCCCTGTTAGTATTGAGTTGGCGGCCAGCGCTGCGTTGCTTTGCAAAGCCAGTACTAGCGATGCAATAATTGTGCTGCTGAGCAATGTACTAAAATGCATCATTCCGACTCTCCCGGCAAAGTAAGGCTAAGAGTAAAGCATAGCCTCGGCCGAAGGCAAAAGACTATCCGTATGGCAATCGGCAATCATTCTTAGCCCTCACTCCTTATAGCTGCCGGTCGCGCCCTGCTTTTTAGCGTACCAGCCTTGTGGCTATCAGCCCGACAAAGCTGTCTTTGCCTGAAAACCACCAGCCTATATGGGCTTTACATTTCTGGCAGAGAGCATAGCTCCAGGCATAGCCCGAGAACCATGTTGCGAACTCTGTCGCGTCGCCGACCTCGGCGGCTCCAGGTGCGTCGCTGAAAGAGAGGACGTGGAAAGAATAACCGGCAGGATTGCGGAAAGTATTTTCGTGCGGCTGAACGGCCAGAGAATGACTGGTAATAATGTGCCCGCACTGGCGGCAGAAGATACTTTTTTGCGGCTGCTCCTTTTCCTGGTTTTTATCCTGAATGACAGTGTCTTCTTCCAGCGCCGCAGGTGCATTCTGGCCCATAGCTCAGTCTCCGGGCTCGTTTATCAATTGACGCCAGCAGACGAAACAGGCAATGGCAGTGCCCGACAGCCCTAGAAAGCCCATTAAGTAAGTGCCGCCGACATTGCGCCAGTCGATGAAATAAGAAATTAGAGGATAGTCCAGGGGATGCAGGCCATGCATTGCAATAGTCCTGAAAAGGCAATAATGGCTATTATCGCCGCCGGGCCCGGGCGGTAAATGGTGTAATTACCACTGGCGAAGGTAAAGACCATGACCGGTCCTATCCAGCAGGGATAATCCTGTTGGCGTGCGAAAATGATTTGACATATCCTACAATCGCGCCTGCACGGTCCTTCTATCTCTGGTCGCATCAGCGTTGTGATAGTTCCAGTACGAAGAAGATGTTCAGTGCAGGCCCGGAAACGACTGCCGAAAAATCAGCACCCGAGTTAGAATCGAAAGAATAAGCAACCGAATACCGAACAGGTTGGCGCCAATGACGCAGAAAGAAAAGCCTACTGCTTATCCTCGCCGTTTGGCCGATACTCTGCTTCATTTTCCTTTATCTCAGGAATTTCACGAACTAACTTACCGTCGCGAATCACTACGAATTCTGTTCGGGTCTTTGCCGCCAAGATGCGAGCCTTCTTCGAAGCTCGTATAAGGGCGCCCAGCCATTCTGTCTGAGCCAATTCTGATAAGCCAAAGCAAACTGAACTCGCTCTTCTGGAAGCGCATATTTGTAACCAGATGCCCACTTTCGATCTCGGGAAGTCGTAAGGGTCGGTAAGTGATTTGCATTTACTATCTACCGATTTAAGCATCACGGCAAATTTTGGATCTTTGCCAAATATTGAAACTTGCGCGTTGGCGGCACCCGCGCACAATAGTATTTATTATCGGAACCGCCGTGCCTGCACCAACGACAAAGAGTAGTAAGCAAAAAAATAAAAATGTAGACTAAAGTAGTACATTACACCTTGGGAGGGATAGGGTTATGTACAGGCTAAAGTTCAAACTAGCAGCTGCTGTAAGCAGCATATTGATTTGTCTAAATCCTTCACTGGTTCAAGCGAGCAAACCAGGTGTAATTCCGTTATCCACTAAAGCAGCTGAGGTCGGAGTATCATCGACTTGGAGTTGCTCACATCAATGGCCGCCGAGTTATGCCATTGTCAAATTTTGTATTGGGTCAGACGGAAAAATCTACAATCCGGAATTAACTCACAGTTCGGGAGATCAGCAGTACGACGCGGAGTGCGCGGAATCAATATGTGCATTATCACCATTAGAGCGGCAGGTAGATAACCAAACAAGTGGTTACTTGATCAACCCGAGTTTCAGATTTGATAAAGAGCAAAATGCAGGAATCCCGTTTTCGTGTAAACCTCAGTTCGATGGTGCCGACGTAAGAGAGTATCTAAAAACCCATCCAGAACCTGCAGATTCTAAAAACTCATTTGTTCTGGTACATAAAATTCCAATCAGTCTATTGATCCGACATCCAGATATGTTCAGAAAAGAAGAACTGTTAAATCCCTCGAACCTAGTAGAAATCAGAGCGAAGTCAGGACTCGGTTTCGTCTCAAAGATCGCAAACTTCTACGCTAAGTGGGGAGATTTACTGAAAGATCCAAATGTCTCCAAGGATCTAATCCTCCAGTTTGCAAAACAGATGCCGGACAGAAAAGATTAAAAAGCGGTGAGGAATTTCTTCCTCACCGCCCCAGTTGCAGTCTAATTACTTACACTGCGAAGAGTATGAATAGTTAGGCGTATTTCCAGGAGTCAGACCGGTCACTTCGATCGAGCGAACAAATGTCTCCGTGCAGTTGAAGTGTCCGCTCTGAAGGAATTCATCCTGTGTCTGATTGGTATCGGTAGTTTGTCCAGCAACGATTGCAGTTTCGTCGGCAAACAATTCGTACCAGGATGTAATTCCGTTGTTCGTCCCAATTGTAAAGTCTGCATTCCAAGCTGTTTGCAGGATGGAAGCCGCATTAAGAGGTTCTGTAAATCCTAATGTTGCAGCGCTATTTGATATGGCGTTGTTATAAGTATCACCCTGGCCATTCTGGGTAGAGCCATTTAACGTAAATGACTCGTACCCTGTCACGCTATCGCTAACGGAGTAGGTAGTCACAAAAGTACCAGACGTGAGCCGCAAAATGCTGCCCCTCGCTACCGCTGAAATCCCCTGGCCCGCCAGTTCAGAAGTATTGTTAAACGCTTTAGCAATATCGGTAACAAGATCGTCTGCATTCGCATCAGCTGCGACGATTGTGTATTTGAAGACATATGGGTTCGGAGACAAATGTGTATCCGACATTGTAATCGAAAGCACATCGCCCACATGCGGAGTGCCAGTTACCTGAGCAAGCTGAAGGGTGCCACAGATATAAGCACTGTTTTGGGCAATGTAGCCAGCGAATGGTAGATTTCCACCGCATATCGGCAGCACTGCGAAGCTTGGAAAATTATAGCCGCTTAGAGTCAGATATTCGGTGGCAGCTTCTACCACTCCAGCCTTATTTTTGGTGGTTTGCGTGTAAACGAGAATTGCATCCGAGGTAAGGGTAAGTACACCTGCCGAAGAACTAGAGTAGACATGAATGTCTTTTGGCGATGTCTGAGTTAGTCCACTAGTCCCATTAATAGCTGTCACAAAGGCACTTGCAATAGAAGTGGGCGTATCAGTCGACAAGACCGTCTTGTTAAATGTATATGTTTGAGAAAGCAGATTTCCGTTGATCGCAAGCGTGAGAACATCTCCCGCTGTTATGGAGCTATCCGTGACGGTCATTTTCAAACCGGTCAGATGAGCGGCAAATTCCCTGTTTGGGTTTTGACTGGTGAAACTGGCAGTTCCGTACAGGACGTCTCCATATATCCAATTCAGCTGGTGACCAGCTTCATGCGCCGTTGTATTACCGACAGTGGTATTGATTGCACTATCTGCTACTGACGAAAAAATTAGGCTGCTCCAAGTATTTGATCCTGCAGTAGATGGATAGGAATACCCTGGCGTGGCGGAGCCGATGGTAGCGGCCGCAACGCATGGCGGAGTGCAGGCGCTGGCGCTGTACTGAACCTAACATTCGACAAGAATGGTAATATGACCAGCGATGGAACAAATTCATACGCATGGGATGCTATGAACAGGTTAATTCAAATCAACTACCCTGGTACCAATAACAACAGCCAATTCACGTATGACGCCTTCAGCGGATTGGTGAAAATTATTGACACATTCCGGAGCTCGGATCTGTGGTAGACTTTCCAGCCCTTGCTGGACAACGCTTCTACCGCGACGACAATAGGCCGAGCGACCGGTTGAGTGATTTACAAAATGTTTCCTGCTAACTTTGTCAAATTGCGAGTGTTGATCTTTTTTCGCACAGTTCTCGCTGCGCTATGTGCTTTTCTTTTAACTTCACCTTGCTTCAGCTGTCTGCCGTCAGCGTTTGCCCAGAGTAAAAGTGCACAAAAGAAAGCGACCATGACGCCGCTATATTTGGTGCAAACGGGACGCTATGTGGAAGCGCTTCCATACTTCAAAGCGATGGCTAATAAAACTCCTCGTGATCCTTCTATAAATTATTACCTAGGGCTCTGCGCAGAAAGCGCGCATGATTATGATCTTGCCGAACTGGCATTTTGCAGAATAATCGTGGGAACTCTTCCCGCCTCACCATTTGTCGCCCTGGCGAAGCAACGTCTACAATCATTGCCTCACCGTCTTATGCCACACTGTTGTCTTGAAGGTGATATATCTCGTCGCTGGGACAAAGCAGCTTATCCTTTGCGATTATATATTTCTGATGGCCGCACCCTGGCTCCTACCATTTCCGGTAAAGTAAATCCTCCTTCAATGTATGAAAAAATCGTCGCCACTGTTCATAATTCTCTTACCCGAATGCCTGTTGCTCCCAGTTACCGGCCGCAGGACGCACAGCTCGTCAAGGAAGGCGTCCGGGCTTGGGATTGGGCTGTAAGAGAAAAGCTTTTTAGCTACAAATATGTTCAAGATCCGCGTGTGGCCGATATAGTTTTCCTCTTTTGCGAGCAAGCCAGCGGTTTTACTCAGTTACCTTGCGCGCGTGGGCAGCCTCTTATAGTGTGGATTACAGTCCAACGCAACATCGGCAATCCCGAATCTTTTGTGAGCAACTGCGTAAAAGCTAATGCTGCTCATGAATTTGGCCATTGTCTTGGTCTCCGGCATAGTTCTTCCGGGGATGACCTTATGCTTCCAATGAATAATGTCGCCAACGAACCAACAAGACAGTATCCAGATGCCATGGCCACCGCCAATGACAAGGCCACTCTTCGCGCGCTGTATTCTATGCCAAGCGACGAATTGATCTACGGGGCAGAATAATTTACGCCGACCCATTTTTGCTGCAGCCAAGGCTCAAGGTATCAGCAATAGCTTGCCATGAGCTTTCGCGCTCATGCTTTTTTCGGCCGCCTTATGCCAGTCACTTAGTTTGAATTTTTCTGCGATTGGAATTGAGAAACGCCCTTCTGCCGCAAGTAGGGCGTACTTACTGAGCGCGTCATAACGATGAACAACGCCTTTTTCTCGCCCCGTGGTGCGCACTCCGAGCCCATTTTCGTCAAAATCAGCAAAGCTCATAACGCGGCGAGGATCGCCGTCTACAATTTTGATGAGATCAGGCAAACAACCTTTGACTTGCGCAGTATGTAGCGCAAAGTCGGGTGCACCACCACTAACACCATTAGCAATTTCACGCACTCGCTCCACCATAAGGCGTTACCATAGCGCCTAGATCTCGCAACCGAGCGGCGAAGGTTTCTCCTGCTGAAGTAATAACCTTCAAGCCGGCAAGAATGGCGACCTGCACGGCCGCAAAGCCAGTCATCGTGCCCCCACCATTTACAAAAAGCGTCTGACCTTTGACCATACCCAGGAGTTCAACACTGCGCACAGCAGTTTCAACAGCCATAGGCAGCGCGGCAGCCGCATTGAGACTCAAGCCTGCTGGAACCGGAACGAAGACCGACATGATTGCATATTCTGCCGCACCAGCGGTAGGATAATTCCTAAAACTCGGGACACCAAAAACCGGATCACCGAGCTCAAAACCGGAGACACCATCTCCTATTGCATCAACTATTCCAGACACGTCAAGTCCTATGCCGCGCGGTGGTGGTAAAGGAAAAAATCCTCTGCATAAAGCCCAGTCTGCCGGGTTTAGTCCGCATGCTTTGACCCGCACCCTGATTTCTCCGGCACCCGGTTCGGGTAGCGCGGTCTCTACAACCTTAAGGACTGCGGTAGGTTCGCCATAGATTTGCAGGCACAGCGCCTTCATAGTAGTGGCTTTAGCAATTGTCATGGAAGCTCCGTTTATTTTGAGATGTGATGCTTAGATGCTCATAGCCTGACCATCGGCTAAGATTATTAGGGAGTGAGCAAAGGCCAAACAAAACATAGCGTTAGTCACTGACAAATCCTAACAAGTAGTGTCAGTCACTGACAATAGGGTGGTTTTATCAATGCCTCGAGATGGGGATAAAATACGTCGGCTGCTACAGCTAACAGCGTTGGAGCTCTATCAGGACATCGGCTACGAGCAGACTACCGCCGCGCAAATTGCCGCCAAAGCGGGAGTCACAGAACGTACGTTTTTTCGTCATTTCCCGGACAAACGCGAGGTACTGTTCGACGGTGATGCTGAATTTAGTGCTGCATTGATGAGTGGCGTGCGCAACGCTCCTGCAGGGCTAGGTCCATGGGATACGTTGTTTTTCGCATTCAAATCAGTAGAGCCGATGTTTGTTGAGAATAGACAATTTTCCGAGCCCCGGCGGCGAGTGATTGCAAGTAACCCAGCTTTGCAGGAACGCGCTCTGGCTAAAACTAATTCGATGATTGCGGTCCTGACAGAGGCGTTATGCGAGCGCGGGGTTCCTAATCATCAAGCCAGACTTGCAGCACAGATGGGAGCGGCTGCGTTGAGCCATGCTGTGGAAGCTTGGTTTAATGACGGCACGCTTGATTTAGTTGATCAAATCCTCAAAGCTTTTCACGAAGTGCGCGAGATTTCGGCTGCTCGCTTGGAGTCGGTCATCGATCAGTAGGGGCAGTAAAAAAATAGACATTCCCGGGTTGGATAAATGTCGACTGCAAAATCCTGCCGCTTGAACGAAATTTGCCATTCTCGATAACATAATCCGAAAAACTTATCCCTGAAGGCTCGCCGAGCTCTTTGTATTGGTCATAAGTGATATTGAAAAAATGTGGCCGACCTTTGAGTGTCGCGGGTAAGCTCAAGGCATGAAGCGAATAAGCTTGGTAATTCATAGCGTTTCGCGGCACTTCTATCAAAGGGATTTACGATGAAGGATACATGCACGTGGCGCTGAGCTGTACCACTCGCCGATGATGGCACGCCTTCAACGCAAAGACATTTTTTAGTAACAAAAAGGGAGGCCCGGTGACCTAAAGCAACCGGCTTTTCGCCACGAAATACAACAGACCGCGAGGCTGGAAATTGGTGACCATCAACCGTAAGTAATTTACTTTAGAAATAAGCTGCCTTGCGGGCGATTTAAAATGCGCGCTGCTGATACCGAAACTTTAACCTTTACCTCACAGAATCATACTGGTCAATGCCGTTAGCCGGCCTGACTCAACCTACACAACAAGTCCAGCAAATTTGCCGCGTGCGCCAACGGCCAAAATCGTTTCAACTTTCATCCCGGTCTCCTCCATTATTTATCTGCCCATTCAGCTGCTGTTTCTTTGGCGAATTAATGAGGCGATTTCATCAGTTGATTGCGGGCATTTTGCAAGCGCCGTTTGATTGTGCGCTCGATTATGGCTGGAGGTATTTTTGCCCCGGCTATCTGACTGTCGGTTAGCTGCATTTTGGCCATACGCTCAATCTCATCTTGAGTATTTTGGCCCCAGAAAGATACCCTGCCCTGATCAAAAATCAAGAGCCAGTCGGGAGACCTGTCGAGCAATTTGTTGATTGGCTCAAATTCTTTTTGTACTAGTATGTGCGTGGCACCATGACCTTTTATGTAGTCTAAAGTTTTTGGTGCAGCCCACAAACAGGCGAAAGTATCCTCACAAAAAACTTTAGGATACATGTCGTAGCGGGTGTCGATATAGACAGGGATGTCGGTAAATAAAATCAGCCAATCGCCCGTGGGTGGGTCATTGAAGAGTCTATCTTTTTTTGTCAGATATGTTTCGGCAAGCTTCAATCCATCTATAGAACTTTCACTATAAATTGCTCTTGCCGATTTTTCACTGCTGCAGCCGCAGTACCATAATATAGCCGGTAGTACCAGAGCTGCGGCAGCCAGTGCAGCAAAGTGTTTAATCTTTAACAGCGGCGCCCATGTGTATTGTTTCCATTCGATAGTAGCAAGCGCAAAGCCAAAATAAGGCCAGACCAATACTACCGCCAACGACCCGTAACGCCTTACTAAAACTGCAGAGATAGTAGCTGCGGCGCAAACGATAAAAGCCTCGGCCGACATACTGCGACGTTTGTTTATCAGCATTTGCCAGGCGATAGCAAAAAAGGCCAGGATAATGCCAGCCGTTGGCATATTCCAGAGCGGCTTTACCTCATTCATCCCCATAAACTGGCTTTTGTTTAGAAAAGTCCAGAGATAGTGATAAATTTCAGGCCCATAAGGATTGATAGTGATCGCCACCGCTGATAGAGTCAGCACCAGTAAAAGTGGTGACGCGGCTCCCTTTATATTGCGGCTGCGCCACAGATCACAAACCAGATAAATCGCAATAAGAAGAAGACCTATGGACCAGAATAAATGAACATTAGCCCAGAGCACGCTCAATGCCACGAGCATCCATAGTTTTTGGCTGTTTTGTGTAGTCCGGTAATGCTCGAGCAAATAAATAAACAGAAGCAAAAAGAGATAAGAAAAAACTTGCGGCCGGACATTAAACCAGTGAGGAGAGAGCACCAGCATCAATACAAGATATGGTATCGCCGGCGGTATGCCCCTGACAATCCATAAAAGCGGCAGTATAAAGAGAAAAGTAAAGCCGGCTATCAGAGCAAAACAGAGGCCAACAGTCCACAGGCCTCCGCTTTGATAGAGCACCGCTGCCAATACTTCGGCCAACCACTGATAGGCGACAAATGGCCTTCCGCTATAAGTCCAGCTAAAGGTGTCCGCATGAGGCGCACCATAAGTAAGCAAAATATATTGACCGGTGCGGATGATCCAGCCGGTGTCGAAACTGACGAAAAGTACGTATTTAAAATTGTCCCAGAGCAAGCGCAAACAGTTGATGTAAGCCAGAAGTGTAATGGCTATTCCGAGCCTGTTTTTAAACAACGCTATGCTTTCCCATTTTGGTCTAAAGGATCTTTATTA